>TARA_B110000503_G_scaffold65393_1_pt1 | contig 17579 bp, 19 predicted proteins | sample TARA_B110000503 | Tara Oceans TARA_B110000503 (sample SAMEA4397472) | marine metagenome | biome: Polar Biome; feature: [SRF] surface water layer (ENVO:00010504); material: water (ENVO:00002006), including particulate matter (ENVO:01000060) such as... | depth 5 m | reverse complement strand
ACTACCGTAATAAATGCGGTTGTTCCCTCATCAAACTTTTTAAGTATCTCTGTTGGTTGATATGGATTCTTAACTTGATGTATTTTGGAACTTGGTATTCCGAACATCGTTGTCATTATCTTTACCTTTTCTTTGAAGTTAAAAGGTGATTTTAGATTATCTGTTTTATTGGAAGTTCCTATAAATACATTATCTTTACCGAACTTCTTTATAAGATGTTGATAAGTACCATTATGTCCTTTGTGGAATGGCTGAAACCTACCCACATAGATAACTACGGTTTTTGTAATGGGATTATCACCCAACATTATACTCTCTACGAGAAATTTGGAAAGTTCATTCATATATGGTACACCTTGTCAGTATATAAATATGGAAGAGTTAGTAATTAGTGATTTTTATAGATAAACGGGTCTCTTTTACGAAGTTCTGCTAATTTCTTTTTATACATCTTATCTAGTTTACGTTTTTTAAAGTACGCGGTTATTATTTTTATTATATTCATCATTTTACAGTTTTTTTTGCATTATTATCTCGTTTGGAAAGTATTGGATTAGTACAAGGCCATTCCATATTGAATTTGTCACTATCCCATCTTAATGTTTGTTGTTCATCTACATTATTAAACTCACCCTCATATGCTAGTTTATACGTCATAATACTATCATCTTCCATTACATAGTATCCGTTTGCAAACATAGGTGGAATTAATACTTGTGTCGCTGTTTCTGGTGAAAGAATAAATGATTCTGATTTGCCGTAATTGGGGTTTTTGTTTATATTGCCTTCTCTAACATCCAATACTACTAAATAAATCTTACCATGAATACATGATACCAATTTCCAAGTTTTTTTATCATACTCCATTCCTCTAAGAACTCCCTCTTTTGATTTACTATATCCATCATGTTTAAATTTCAATCCATCGTTTCTATCAACAGCTGGTAATATTCTATCATAATAATCCGTATGATATGTTGTTGATGTCGAACCTCTTGATTCATAATATGTTGATGGTTGTATAATCTTTACTTGATTCAATACACTACCATGATAGAAATGGAAATCGTTCCAATCTCTTTCTTTATAAAATATACTACGTCCTTGTGCCATAACTTTACTTGTGTTTTTATTTATTATTATATGTTATTGGTTTATTCATTATCTTCTATTGATGATATTAAACAGTCGATATCATCAACGTGTATGACCTTGTCATCTACCAATAAATCATAATGAATTTTTCCCATATACAGGCCATGGTGATTAACACCCCATTCTTTTAAATGAGTTAATGTTAATTCATACAGATTTTCATAAATTTTATCAACGTTGCCATTAAATGTACTCATTCCACGCGCAGTATAAATGTAAATAGTATTTCCCTCTGATGCTAATTTATTTAGAATATCAATATTTTTTTGAATTGGATAGCAATGTTGATACTTATCACCCCCCAAGTGTTCAACATCATTCGGCCTGCTACATAATGTATCATCCAAATCAAATGCTATTATTTTGTTTTTCATTATGGTAATGTTTTTAATTTAGAGATTATTCGTTCCATTACTATTTCTGTAATATCAGGTAGCTCATATGAACCAAAACAATAGTGTCCACAGATTTGTATTAATTTTTTCTTATTGGTGACATCGTCTGGTGATGTAATCCACCTTTCCCATTTTTTTGATTTTATACAAATTTCATAAAATTCATCTATCTGAACCTCGCTCATATATTCTAAATAGGTCAAGGTTTCTATTTGAGCAAATTCCGGTCCTATATTTATACTATCAACGCCATCATCAAATCTTATAGTATAATCATCATTGGATAGGTAGTCACCATTGTGTTCTTTTACCTCTTTACCGAAACTTTTAACAACTTGTATCATCGATATCATTTTTGAACGATTAAAGTTTCCTGTGTTTTTCATATCTGATAAATCCAATCCTACTCCACTTTGAATTACAACATATTTTATTGTATCAAATATTTTAGGTTCTAAATTAGATTTAAGGTAATTTAAAAACTCAGCTAAATCAGAAGATGACATTGGAAATATAGATTCCTCAGTTCCTATCTCAAATTTTAAATTTGGATTTAACGAATATAAATGATTTATAACATTTTTTGTAATATCATATGCTTCACCTGGTATTTTCCATGGGTCTATATGAATTATGTCAAAATTATTGCTATCATCTTCAAATGATACCATACCATCATCCTCACCGATTCCTTGTAACGGGCCCCCATGGTCACGTTGTAGAAGTATGTTTGTAGAATTATCATGAACATATTTTACAAAGTCTTCAGTTGTCCAATTATTTACATATCCACCAGAATACTCAATCTGCCTACGTGTTGCAGTTATACCGAATTTTGGTGAATTTAATTTAAGTACCGAGTCTACCACATTCTTAGTAATAGGGCAAATAAAATATTTTGGGTTACTCATAATCTATATCTGTGTATAATTTAAATTGTTTAATTGCTTGGTATTTTGATACCCGTTTCCCCATTTCAGTATTAGGTCTTAAATCTAATATGAAATTAGTTTCCGATGATATATCAACTGGCGTTGCGTTTATAAATAGTTCATAAGTGCACTTTGATAGATTATCTTCATATTCTCTACCTATGATATTAAATAAGATATCCATGTCCTCACAAACACATTGAATTGCTTTACTAAATCCACCATTTCCTATGATATTTACCGATTTTCTGATATTAATCTCTTTGAAAAGTTGCATAACTCCAAAATAGTCTGTATTATATCCCATTAACGAGTTATTAATATTTAATATAGTATTTACTGCGCCAATTCTTGTAGAAATTTCATCCATTGAATCCAATAAGGGAATGACAGACACTTTATGTGGCATACTTAAGGCAATACCACTAAATTTTAAGTGTTTTATCGATTTTATAGTATCCTCAATTGAATCCGAATAGAATGATTTGTATATTGCATCTACATTATGTAGTTTGAATGCATTATTAAAAAATATCGTTCCATTATTTCCTGGATTTGTTGAAAATGAACCATATAATAAAGTATTTTTATTTATTTGTGTACTCATGTAATAATTCTATTGATTTAAACCACAACATCATACTAAACTTCTCAGTATGTAACGGAGACATATTTAAAAATATCAATGCGGTTATTAATTTTATTTTTTCTAAATCATAATCCTGATCTACCAACCAATTTTCGTAATATACTTTGAATTTGGTTAAATTATCCGATACGTGATATGAATAACTTATAGTAGATACACCACGTGTCAATTGAATGTTATTATCATCCTTCATTTTGTCATATGGAATTATACATCCTCCGTATAATTTAGCTAAATCGTAGTAAATATCACCAGATTCGGTATTACCTGCAAAAGATTCTCTCCAATCTATATATGTATATTTATTTGAATCACTTTCATATACAATATTATCAAAATGCAAATCACCATGAAAATTTGTATAAAATGGGTTTGAATTTAAAATACTATAATCTATTTTTGACATGATTTTAAATAAACTTGGATACTGTATTCCATTTATACTATAACTTTCAGTTTCAAATTTAGTAGAGTACTTTGAAGTGAATAGGTTTTTCCTATCATCGGTTTTAGTAATATAAAATTTCTTTATATATGGTTCAGAGTAATCAAACTTATATCGTGTTAAGTTGGTTATTGTTTTTAAGAAGTTTTTATATATCTCCAAATCATCCAACGAATATACCGTACTACCATTTACCCAATCATATGAAATGAATTTTGATGAACTCTTAAAATTATTAGGTATCTTATCTTTTAAAACTTGAGCTCTTTTGGTGCTATTTTCCAAGTGAGAACTATTTGGTATGAATTTTATGAATCGATTTCCCTCCTTGTACGATACTTCTTTAGTATTCTTTTCTAAGGATAATGGAGTATCGTTAAAGTATCTCCTTGCTGCAAATAAGTCATCTTGGTTACCCGTATCAAACCACTCTATCTCTTTGGTTTTAAAAACAGGATATAATGTTGGATTTTTAAATGCACTTACTATTTCACCATTAATCATGTTTTTATTTAACTCATTCCAAAATATACCATAATCCCTAATACCCGCCAAACCAATAAATGCGTTGGTGAATCCATCTTCACATTTATTCTTGAATTCTATGATATCATCTGAATCTGATATATTTACAGTTGAGTACTTTTCAGGATATACAGTTGGATACACTCCTAACCAATTTCCATCCAACTTTGGTAATTCACTAGAAATCAAACAATCACATGTTGATATATAGAACGGTCTATTCAAAAGTTTCTCACATTGCAATGCCGAGTAGCCAGGTCCTGATTTTTCATCTCTAAAACTATCAACCTCTACGAATGTGAAATTGTGATTTGGATGTGATTGTTTACAATATTCTCGAATCAACTCTCCCCTATATCCAATTGCTATGATAAAATCAAAATCTCTTGGGAATTTATCTATTATGTGAGAAAGAACTGCACGATTGTTTATTGGAAATAATGATTTATTTAATTCATCATTTAAATTATTTAACCTAGTACCAAGGCCGGCTGCAAGAATTAATACTGCTGGGTTTTGGTGTTCTCCATCTATATACCCATCAACTCTATTAGTATCATCCTCTATTCGAATTACATCATGAACTTCTGGTGTGGATACTTCTTGTAGTATAATATCGGTTAATGCAATAACTCTGTGCTTTTTTGGTGGCGTTACATTAAAATATTCACCCGCTTTCATTATTTTTTTCTCAACAACTCCTTCATCATTCTCCAACCATATCTCAGCTTCTCCTGAAATGATGTAATTGGTTTCTCGTTTAAACTCGTGATATTGATATGAGGTTTTATAACCGGCGTTTATATAAATACGCTTGTAACAATATTTATCATTTAGTTCTAGCCACTCTTCTTTGCCCCATGGTTTTGTAACTGTTTTCATATAAATTTTTATTTAGTACTTATATATATAATATTGTATAAATATACGAAATTTATTTGGAACTACCAAATCTTTTCGTACTTATTTTTAACTTCTTTATGAACTCGAAACTTTTATTTATTTAACATACCCCTAATCCTAATATCCACAACCTTCCTAAAGCCATTTGTAATCGTTTTTATTAGTAGTTATTTGTAATCTTACCCAGTCTTCTTTACTCCCTGGTACTTTACAGTTAGTTTTAAGTACTATGTTATCAGGTAAATTAGAATGTATAATATGTATCCAGTTACTGTTGCCATTAATGTAAGGAATATTTTTATTCTTACAAACTTGTATTATGTAAGATCGAGTTAATTTTACTTTTTCAATATACTGTTCTACTTCATTATAGTTATCTAAAATTAAGTCTGCCCATTTTGCTGTTAAGCCGTTAATTTCAAACATAGGTCTAAATTGCTGCAATAGGTTTATATTATTAAAACTAGAAGTTATAATACCTAATCTTATTCCTGCACTTCCAAGTGCTTTAGAAAAAGTTCTACATATAAATAAATTAGAAAACTTATTTAAGAGTATATCTGCACTTTTACAATCTGAGAATTCTATATACGCTTCGTCTATTAAGGTAGGAACGTTTTGTTCTAATGCCTTACTTATAAAATCAGAAGCAACTTCTTGGCCCATAGGAGAGCTAGGATTGGTTATAATTAATATAGTATCTTTATCTATACTAGATAAAAAATTATCGTAGGGTAGTAAACTATTTTCTTGTTTTATTTTTACTACTTCGTACCCGTAAACTTCACCATAAACAAAGTACATAGGAAAGCAAGGATCAAAAATTACTAATTTAGTATGGGTTTTAGAGTGTGCTTGAATAAAATACTCTATACATTTATCACTCCCGGTACCTAAAATTATATCTGTATAATTATAATGTTCTTTTAATCGGGTATATAAATTATTTAAATTAGGATAAAATTTAATATCTGCTTGGGTGATGGAGTCTTTAAATTTATTAAATAATTTTTCTGGCCAATCTTCATTCCTTTCAGATGCTTGTAGTCTAAGTAAATTTATGGGTATATCTTTATTTAATGCTCTCTTTATCATCTTTTAAGAAATCTTTATACATGTTACTATTAGTTAACTTTTTAATTTTATCTTTGAAAAACTTTAAAGCATAATTTATTCTAAATGAACTATACTTTTCGAATTTAACTTTATCAACTTCTATATCCATAATTCTTGCTTGTATTATTATAGACTTTCTATCTGAAGATGTATTATTAGAGCCTGAGCCATGTACTAGGAGGTGATTAAAAATTAAACAATCTCCGGCTTTTAATTCTATATTTTTAAAAGGATGTGTAGTGTTTAATTTATCAAGTACTTCTTGCTTAATCTGTTTTTTATGATTAAAATTATACCCTATAATATCTTCATGTTCTAACAATCCATCTTTATGACTTCCTGGAGATATGATTAAACATCCATTTTCAATATTATGATCATCTATAGCTATATATACCTGCAGGAATTTATTTGTATCTTGTAGAGTATATCCAGGAGCGAAGGTTTCTATAAGAGAACTTTCTTGATGCCATTCTACTGGTGGGCCTATCCATTTAGATTTGTTATTTATAAGAAGATGATTAAAGGTATATTTATCCCCAAGTATACCTGTTAAATGGTGTGTAAGAGCATCTTTCTCTAAGATAAAATTAAACCTACTATCTTTTATCAGGCTACCGTAGCCCCACGCAGCGTTACCATTAGGTAAATTTACTTTAGGAAGTAATTCATTAATACTAGAACTTATTTTTGTTAGTTCTTCTTCAGATAATAAATTAGTAATTTTTAAAAAACCGTCTTTAAAATAATCCATATCCGTCACGTTTTATCAGCTCTCTATACGTACTTATGCTGTCTGTTTTCACTTTAGTTCGGTTTAAAGATCCACGAATTAATTGGTGGTCATCTATATATATATCATCATTATCATCAATTGGGTCTAAATAAGAACAATACTCTCTTAATATACAGTACCTAAATGTAAATCTAACTGGTAGTAACCCACTTCTTAACATATGTTTGACAATTCTTTGGTGTGATTGTTGGTTTTTTTCTATATCATAATAGTCTAAAAAAGTACTCATATTATCAGAATTACCTGCATAAAAAACATCATCATCATCAATCGTTTCTTCAGTAGGAGTATCGGGACCAATAACCATAGCTATGCCGTTTTTTGTTTTAGTTAAATTTACAAGAGCAGCGTGTATCTCTTCTTTTTGTTTAAAGTCAAACGTAATATCAGTCCTTGTATTTATTACTAAGTCGTACTTAAAGTTATTATCTTTTTCATACTCTTTACGTAGCTTGTCTACTTTGGATGTACTAACAAATTGAGGGTGAAAGTTTAAATCGCAATAGCTATTGTTGGCAGTAGGATCATCAGACCATCCAAGTGGAGCTCCTTCAACAGAGCTTATAGATTCTATAATACCAAGTTTTGGCTTATACACCTGTTTAAATTTCTTTATTTTGGAATACATAACTTCATGCCCTTTTCTGTTAAGTAGCATATCATGCATAAGAGTACCTTTATAATCGTAAGAGTCACCTGTCCAGGGTGTAGCACCAACTTCTGTTTTCCATGTATGGTAAAAAAAATCTACTTCAAAATCAGATTCAAAAAAATATTCAAAAGTTTTTTTGTTTTCTATAACTGTTCTGAGATATCCTCTTAAGCAAATGGCAACTTTAAGCTTTTTCTTTTCTTCTGCTATCATAGGAGTTTTTTATTAGATATAAAATTATACATCTGTTCTGAAATATATTCATGTCCTTCTGGATTTAAATGCCAATCGTATTCTTCAACATGTGGTAAATGAGCATGTGTTGTCCCCAACCAATATTGTTTATTCAATTTCATGAATGAGTCTAGATCCACATTTGTATCTGAAACTGGTATTAGATTATGTACGGTTTCATTGATTGTTTGTTTATCAATTATCCAGGTATATACGTCATACCCAAAAAATTGTAAAGTTTTGATTTTATTAGCCCATTTCTTTTCTGTTGTTGTCCAAAAATCATCTTTCAGTCGGGTGTATTCCTTTTTGTATATCCATTCATGTGGTTGCTCAAACTCATTTATTGTTATACGTGACCAATAACTTGGTGAAATTATTATAATATCATCCTTATTCCATTTTAAAATATCTTCGTCTATTTTTTGATTGTGATAATTCCAACCCATTCCCGCCCATGAACATGATTTTAAATTCATATTTAGTTTACTAGCTAGATGAGTTCCCCAGTAATCAGCATCAAACTCTCTACAACCATCTTTGAGGAAATCGTTAATACATAATCCAAATGGTTCACTAAAACTACACCCATATACCCAAATACTATTCATGTTCTAATTCTTTTAATCTTAATTTTAATTCAGTAATTCTTATAATTTCTTTCGGACTTCTTTCAATCCCGTCCCTTATAGGCATTAGATGTTTAATTGTTTGGTATATATGTTCAATTTCGATTAATTCTATAAAACTACAATGCATATAATTTCGGTGTAAGGATCTAAGTACGAGATGTTGAGGGCTGTAATTGTCCCATATCGGTTGAATATAAATATCATTATTAATAAAATGCTTTGCTAAATGATAATGAATATTTTTTCTAGTAATATCAGGTTCGGGAAAAGATAAAAATGTATTTCTCATCAGTTCTAATGTTCCTATAAATACACAATCATTAACGAAGTTAAAAATAGGTGGTGGTGGATGATTTACAGTTGATAGTCCATATAATATATTTTTATTTGGCAATTCAATTAATAATGATTCAATTTCAATAGTATCATTAAAATAAATATCAGGTCTAAGTAATATTACATTATCATATTTTACACCAGATATTACCATCCTATTAAATAACATTCTAATATGATATAACATACGTGTAGATATAAGTCCGATTCTAGTATCTTCTTCTATATTTACATTTGCGTTTGGAAAGTATTTTAAAATTCGATGCTCATCAACCGATTCTTCTATATCGATTCCCAATTCTAGGTTTTCTTCTTTACTCCAATTCCATGTATTTACATACATATCATAATCAATATTCTCTAAAAATTTCCATGATGTGATGGCGATATCAAATTCTCTTAATTCACCAAATATAAGAACCGCCGTTTTCATAAGTTAAATTAATTTATTTGTTGATAAAATATTATTTGATGTGTCAATCCATTTATTTTCAATAAACTTTTTAGTAACAAGTTCGGCCGCTTCAATATGCCCTTCAAATGATGTATGTAGAGATGGTAAATCATCAGGAAATTTCAATGAAAGTCTTCCCCAATCCATTTGAGTATTCGCTTCAGAAGATATAAATTTAGAAAACGAGTTAAAATCTTCATCAGGTGTTAGTATTAAATGTTTAATATTATTATTTTTCAATAACGTATGTGCCATTGTAATAACTCCCATATCATTTATACGTTTTAATCTTTCATCGTATATGTCTAGATAGTATTGTTTCAATAACCTTGCTCTTTCTGGTCTTTCGTTTTCAAAACGTTCATAATAACCAGTCCATATATTCTTATCTAAAAAATTATCAACATAATCAAATATTCCATGATAATTTTCTGTGAATATACTTCCGTTGTATTTTTCATCTAAAAACTCATAGGGAATCCTACACTCAACTCCAGGATCTGTCATATAACTTCCTTTACCATATGGTGGATATTGATGATAATTTATATCGTCATTTGTCAATTCCAAATCATTTTGGATAGGTCTTTTATCGGGCTCCTTTACCCACTCTGTTCTATTATATGATGTTACAGATAAAACACAAAATTCAATATCTTTTATATTTTCAACTACATACTTTGCTTGTAAATAAATTGATAAATTACTACTCGAGCCCTTCCCAAGATTAATTTGGTTTAAGTTTAATTGTTTTGATAACAATGCCCCATATGGTTCATTTTTCAAATCTCTACATCCAATTCCTATATTAAAGGAATCTCCACATATTACTAAATTTTTCATAATTTTTTTGTTTTTATTTTTTTTGTTGATTAACTAATTTATTAAAAATATGATGTTTTTTTTGTTCATCAACTAACATATTATAAAATTCAACACTGCCATTATATTCAATTTCATCTATTAAAATTTGCTCAAAATCGTTTATTGAATCTAAATGGGTTGCATAATTTCGTAATATAGCATACCCGTCTATTACACTTCTATATGGAGTTATTCCGTGCTTTACTAAATATGTGATTAAACTTTCAGTAAAGAATACTGTGGATTTTGGATTACCATACTCTGCAATCGTATCCATAATATCCGAATTTGAAATATATAATACATCATTTATCATTGTATCATGGTTACTTTCCCAGTCGTGTAAATTACACACCAATACTGAATTGTTAAGTTCTGATAATTTATCTAATTCATCTTGTAATGTCCAGATTGGTCTAATAACCATATCGGGTCTGATTCTAATTACAAAATCATATTTGAAATCATGTTCGTTTTCATATTCACATTTTAATTGATTACACGCATATAATGATAATTTCAGCTGAACTGGATTTGCATTTCCATGGTATGGATTGTAACCACTCATTTCTTGCATTGTTTGTTGATATATATCATTTACAGAATTAGAATCTACTTGCATTTTTATAGGATTCCATAATTGAGCAAACTTTGTTAATTTAGATTTAACAATGGGATGCTGTGGATAGGTGTGTAACATTTCGGTTAAATCTTTACCAATACAATCGGTGTTTGATACTTTAACATGTTCATAATCCCAAGTATGTACAAATACATCAATATTATCATACAAATCACCGAAATATTTTTTTAAGCTTGGCTCAGTATTACATCCGGTACGTAAAACACCACTAAAACAAACAGCTATTCTCATAATAACCTAGGTGATTTATCTATTATTTTATTTTCAATCATATATCTATGTAATTCATTTGCCCAAACTTCATGTCCTTCTATTGAAGGATGCCATCCTGTGAATGGTTCTTTACAATTGTTTTGTATAAAATTAATAAATGTATTATTTGTTTCGTTCTTTTTATAAAATGTTACTGGATTAATCGTATCCCATATTGATTTATAGTCAAAATCATAAGAAGTTCGTTTTGATTTATTTGTTGTCACATATCCACCCACATGTAATTTATTCAATTCCAAACTTACATCCATATCAATCCATTGTTCTGGATTCAAATTTGGACTTTGATAAAATGAATTATATTGTAAGTATTTTATGTTATTAGATTCACAGAAATTTTGGAGTTGTAATGCGTTCATAACAAATCGTGGGATGTATTCTTCTGCGTGCCAATAATGCTCTACATATAACCTAAAAAACTCTTCTTGTTTTTTTGAATCAAAATGTTCTGTATTTGGTTGCAACCTATGTTTAATATTTATATCATCGTCTTTATACCAAAAAGAAGTACGTTCTGGTGAAGACCATCCTACGATAACTAACAATTCATCAGTTGATTTTCCTTTAGCTAAATATTGTGATGATACATAACTAATTGTTCTATTTAGTATTGTTGTATTATCATCTGCTGGAAATGAGAGATTGATTGCCCTGCCATTAATGATTTCCCTTAACTTTTCAGGCCAAGCAACATTAGTCCTGTATTCATCGTTTTCTTTAAAAAAATCATAGGCGCCTACGTGCTTTCCGGGTTCTCCGTACTTTAACTCAACTCCTTCACTAACCAATTCACATCCAAATGTCCATGAATCTCCATCACATATTATATCCATATATATAACTATATATTATTAAAAATTTCTATAAATTTTATTGACCAAATCATAGTCATCTACCGTATGCATATTATTATCAAGTACCTCTCTTCTGATAACTGAATATTCTATTCTAGGTCCCTGTGCTGGATTCAGTCCAATCTTTGTCATGTATTGATATAATAACGCACCTGGTCCGATTAAAAAGATAACAGGAAGTTCCTCGTAGGGATTTTTTGATGGATCTATTGGAGTAGTGGGTGTCTTATCTATTAAATATCGTGATATATCACATAACAAATCCATTGTAAATGAAGTACCATAATATATAACTTCATCAAAGTTATAATAATTTAATTCACGTGGCATCCTGCCCGCGAGTGCACCATTATATATCATATAATTCTCCAATGGGAAGATGTGAAACTTAATGTTTGGATTTAGTGCAATATCCATTCTGTGTTTAAATACCAAATCATATTCAAAATTCTCAGCAATTTCGTGTTTTCTCTTTAAATGATTACTGTAAAATGCTGAGTAAAATAATGGTTTCCATACTCCTAAATCTACTCCAGTCATAGATGTGTCCACACGATAATCGATAAGATTTAAATGAGTTTTGATTAAATCTATATCAAGTTTAATTATATTAGAGTTTTCCCAACTTGGATTGTGACCAGGAAATTCGTGGGATTTCCAAGTATTACTATCCCATGTATGAATAAAATAATCAACAACTACTTCTACATCTGGTCTACCATTTATGATATTATCAAAATAATATTTTATATTGTCCAATGCAACTGTATATGTTCTTGATTCTCCAGATAAACATACTGCTACTCTATATAATTTCTTAGTCATCTTTATATTAAATTTTTTTTATCAGGATTTTTCATAAGTGTGTTATTCTTATAGTATTGTTTCTTAGCAAGCTCTATCATTGCATCATTTGAAAAATTTTCAAGATATTCATATGGTGATTTGCCTTCCATTTTTGCATCAACAGTAAGTTGGGGTATGTTGTATTTTTTTAAGTTAGAGAAGTATTCATCTTCTCTTACTACTTTTATATCTGGATCAACCATCCAAATTATATCTACAATAGATAATTTTAAACTCTTTATAAAATAAGAAAAAAATATCTCAGGAGGAAGATTTTGACCTGTAAATACTTCATAACACATATAGGGTATATTCCTATAAAAACCACACACCATATCATATACACGCGATGATGCTCCGAAAAATATATCACCTACTCTACCAAAACCAGCTGCGGGATATGGGGAGTATCCACCCGCGACTGTATATACAACATCATCTGGTATTACACTTGGTATTATGTTAGAATTTGTAATGTGATTTATTATAAAGTCACTCATTAGTAAATCACTTCTAAATTTAAATACTAAATCATATTGAATATTATTTTCTATTTCATATTCTTGTTTTAAAAATGAACAATACATCATACTATAAAATTGAGGTCCCATCCAAGCTGCAGAATGTATTTTCTGACCATTGGGGTGAACCCACTCTTCAAACACGTGTTCTGGATTTTCGTGTTTTCTTTTATCATATTTATTTATTTTGTTTGTACAATCATCGAAAACTTTTGTTGATTTAGTTTTATTATCAATTTTATATTTTTTTGGATTAAGTGCAGATATATATTCATTTACAGAATCACACTTTGAAGAAGGTTGGATTTCTTTCTTGAATACATAGTGAGGATCGGCTTTACGTTTAACTTCTTGGGATTCGTTCATTTTTTGGGATGATATTCTATTTTGATCAGTAACGAAATCCCAAGTATGTATAAACACATCGGGTTCTATTTCAAATTGAGCCATAAACTTTTTCCAAGTTGGTAAACAATATTCCCATGTTCTGGCTTGCCCGCTAAAACATAGTGCAACTTTTAATTTCTTCATGTTTTTTCATATTTACCATTTTCTCTCCATTCTGGTTTAAATATAACTGGATGGAATCCATTTCCAGATTGATCCATTAATTTATAATAAGTTCGGTGTGTAAAATCACTAGAAAATACATTTTTTAAACTAGTTCCATATCCATATATCTTTTCTAAAAAAGATGGGTAATCAGAAAAGAACTCGTTTGCATATTGTAAATCAATCTCACTACGTTGAATGTGTATTTTATCAATATCCCCCTCGAATACAGATTGATGTGTTTCTGCTATTAACGTTGCTGCACCTATCCATGTATATGAATCTGAATAAGATATTATATTATCATATATAATAGATGTATATTTTTCGGATACTGCTTCTATCATTGTAAATTCCTTTTTCTTTAAATTATGATTAATGATAATATTAAAATATCTATCTTCGTTATCATTTTCACAAGTGAAAAATGCAAAGGATATGTTCTTTTCTACCTCTTTTTCTGTTTCTACATCATATGACCAATACTGCCAGGTGATTTTTTTGTGTACCTCTCCACTTGTACCAACATATGCATTAAAAAATAATCCAAGATGCTTACCATTTTTTGCAAACAATGCACCATTATATACTCCCTTTTCTTCTACAATTTTATCGATTATTTCCATGTCTGGTTTGAATCTACAATATATGGAAAAATCATCTTTTAGTATATCTGTTATATCATTATCATGTAGGCCATATCTATCTCCATTTGAAAAGAAAAATACTGTGTTTTTATCTATTTTCATAATTTTATAGTTTGTGTTTGTTCGTAAAATTCTGCCAATTCTGGATATACCGTTTTGAAATCAGTTCCTCTACGTCTGTCATGTTCTTTAAAGAACACACCAAAATCACGTCTTTGTTTTAGTAACTCGTCTTCATCTTGTTCGGTGAGCATCCAATCATAAGTTCTTTTTACTTTTTGAATCTCAACATCAGAATATCCAACATGTTGATGTTCGAATCTTGGAATACCAAGGTAATCCATGTGTCTTGCACTATCTAAAATTGTGGTAGCCCATTCCTTTGGTAAAACTTTAACTGTTTGATGTTTAGGATATCTTAAGTATGATGTATCTAAAAATACAGCAGAATTCCAATATCTATCACCTGAAGTATATTTCATTTTTAAGTCATAAATATAATCTATTAATTTTTTATAACTTGGTACAGATAACGCATTAAAAGTTGACATTACCGTAATACTGGTCCGTTTACAACTCGATAGAATTTTATTTACATTTTTGTCAAACTGATCCCACTGCAATCCGTTTCTAATATATTCGGCCTGTGCACCATATCCATCAACAGATGTGAATATAATAAATTCTTCAACAAGTCCTTTATCTTCAATAATTTGCATCTTTTCTATCAATCTATCAATTAATTTATCAGGAACTCCCAAATTAGAATTTATTGCTAATCTTAATTTTTTGTTTGGATTTGGTTCGTTTATAATGTAATCTAACACTCCCCATGTATCTTTACTCATAAGTGGTTCTCCACCTGTAATTCTGAATGTATGTAAATCTCTATATAAATCTGGCCACCATTTCCAAAATGCATCTACATATGGATTTTCTTCTGTATGTAATATTGGTACTTTTCCTTCTGCAATTAATCCATCCAAATCATTAAATTTACCAAGAGTAGGATATGCTCCTTCTACTTTTATTTCTTGCATCCATGCAGATGAAAACGATGGTCCACAGTATGAGCACTTAAAGTTACATGCATTTGAGAATGCAACTTCTACGTATTTAGGATTATAATCACCCCGCCATCCCAATTCTTTAATTTCTTCCATATGAGGAAGTGACCAAGATTCGGCCGATTTAAATGTTCTATCAGAAAACTGATCGGATGAATCCTCAACCGCCCAACAGTAGTTACACTCTTCCGGTCTTTTACCTTCCAACATTTCTTTACGAACTCTTTTTTTGAAACGTGTATTGTGTAATGCCGAAGGATTTCTTTTTATTTCACTCTCATTTATCTTATGTGTCGTTGGGTGGTGACAGGAATGTGTATGTCCCATCTGCAAGTGAATTGTAACTTGTGTCCATTTAGCTAAACAGAAACCACACCCTACGGCATCAAGTTCCTTTCTGGTGTTAACATATATTGGGTTTGCTCCAAATTCTAAAGATGGATCCTTTTTTGTAATTTCACTCATAATTTTACGTTTATTAATTTTGCTTTTGGTGATATTTCTTCAACATCCAGCAATTTATATTCTAATTGTTTTATTCCATCAGATTTATAATCCCAGGTTCCTTGTTGCATTTCATGAATATATCTCTTCTCATTACGAGCCGTAGTTTCCCCCTTAGCCCATTTCTCATTACCATTTTCATCTTTAATCATTCCTTCATCTTGGTGAGGTAAACAATTCATTTTACCATCTTTACGATGTGGTATAATAGTATGTGGAATTTTTATTTCTTCTTGATTAAACGTTCCTCTTGAAATAGTACCATCAATACCATTGCCACTTAAATCTATAGCTACTCTGTCTGAATCTAATTGTTCTTTATTATTAAAATCATAATGTAACACAAGTTTATCAGTTGGAATTTCTTTATGTAAATTTGAAATCTCATTTGAATCTAAATTTCTGTTCCACATCATTACTTTAGATATATCTCCTTTGAACCATCTGTTTGGTTCTGATTTAGCGGTTGATGTTGTTGTTCCTAAAAAATAATCACCCAGTCCATAAGATTTCAATCTTTCTTCATAATGAAGTGGTGATTGAGTTCCATGTCCGTGTCTTGCATCGGATTCTTTACCATTTAAATAAAAATGAATATTTTGATTAGAGGTATCAACACTTAATGTAATCCATGCCCATTGATTTTCGTATCTTTTTATCCATTGATATAAATGATTTTGATTCGTATCCCATAATTGAGCAGTATATGCTCTAGAATTATTATAACTCAATCCATAATCATATCCTGGTCTTCTTAATATTGGATATTCGCAGAATCTTCTATCATCATCACCAATTAGCCAAATAGGAACTTTTTCTTCTTGTTGGTTTGCTCGTACTAAAACTGATATTGTATGTGAACGAGATGTGAGTGATTTTAATAATTTATTCTTTGGTATTTTTACAAAACTATTTTTACCATTAAATGATAAGTAGTTTTCGACTGTACTTGGATAATCCATGTAGGTATCATTTGCATATCCTTCCAAAACACATCTCCAAAACAAATCATCATCTTCCATTCCCCAATCCCAATAATCATTTGAATAACCATTGGTTTTTTCAACTTGTTCTTTTGAGAATAAAACTGCTCCACCAAAGTATTCCTCATACTTCAACATATAATCCATTTGAGATATACTCGTTGCAATATGAATAGGTGTTTTTTCAGGAAAAGAATAATCAGCTCCTCCATCATCTTCTGGTATCATATCTATATCGTGCCATACTATGTAATCACATCCATCTTCAAATGCGTGTTTAGCAGCAACATTCTTCATTGCTCCTCTATTAAATAATTTATCATCACATTGATGACCAAAGTACATACAGTATTCAATTCCTTTTGAATCTAAATATGCACCGACTTTTGGTACAAATTCGGCTAAATGAGCTTCTCTATTTCTATATGGTACACAAACTCCTAATTTCATATTGAATCTGCTATTTTTTGTTTAAATTTTGTTGTACTCCAACCATGTGAACGAGAAATCCAATGAATTAGTGTTCCTAATTCTTTTCCTGTATATGGTTTGGAAATATAATCATCACCTAAAAATCTAACATCAGGATTTATACTCTTAA
>TARA_B110000503_G_scaffold42230_1_pt1 | contig 17580 bp, 35 predicted proteins | sample TARA_B110000503 | Tara Oceans TARA_B110000503 (sample SAMEA4397472) | marine metagenome | biome: Polar Biome; feature: [SRF] surface water layer (ENVO:00010504); material: water (ENVO:00002006), including particulate matter (ENVO:01000060) such as... | depth 5 m | reverse complement strand
CAAATGAACGTAGTTCTGCCGTCCAATGTGCTGACCCATTCATATCTGTCTATGTACTTGCTGTTTTGCTTGTATGTTTGCTTTCTTGCCACGCTGCTGATGTGGTTAATGATCGTGCTGACCAATGAAGTGACCTGACGCTTGATCAAAGTGCTGACCAGATTGTTAACATCTCGACTAATAACTTGAGTCGTGTTGCCAAGTATCACCCCATCGGATATGGCCTGAGTTATCTGAGCAACCTTGCTTACCCCCAACTTGGTCAATGATTCGCCTATCGTTGGGGCAATTCCTTTTACCACTGCCATTGGTACAGTTTGTACGGCACTCAACAATGCGGCCTCTGTAGGCAATGTCAGACTAATAGTCGAAGCCTTGTTGATCATCTCCACGCTAAATCTTGCCTCGCTTTGAGCCAGGTCAATAACGTCCATCAGGATCAACGACTTGATATCCCGAAACCCGATCTGACTGAGTGTCGTGATGTCCCTGAGAACGTCGGCCAATCGTTGAGCTTGGAAGTTTGTCGGCTCTTGGGCTAATCTGGCGTTAATCTTCCGACGCAGTTGATTCAGCATCTTGACCGCTTCTTTAGACCTGCCAGCGCCATAGCGTTGCAAGAATATCTGATGCCTGGTCGCTGCATCAATCAGGTACTGATTACTGCTCACTTAGATCATGCTCATAATGTCTGCTGTTTCAACGTCGCCATCAAGCACTTGGTTAGTTCGCTCTGCGTCAATCAGGTTAGCCCTACGCATCAAGTCTCGAACATCATCCTTGGCTATCACGCCACGATCCATCAGTTGAATCTGCGCCATTAGTAATTGTGGATCAATGGTCGCGTCGTAGAACTCTTTGTTGACCTGAATCACTGGCTCGACAGTGCCGCCCATGAAGTCCATCGCCCAGTACAGACATTTGTAGAACCCTTCCTCGATGTTGATGATGATCGAACCGAGTTTGCTGTTTTGACCGCTGAACCTGATCTTTGCCGCCTCTGCTGTCTCGGTGCCGCCCTGATCTTGGATGATTCGAGCGCCAATCTTGACCATCTGCATTTCTTTGATTTCCATGCCTTTGAGTGGCATCTGGTTTTCGCCAGCCTGCAATAGCATAGCGTTTCCGCCTTCGGGCAGCATAATGCCTGACCGTGAACCCATAGAAATGCCCGCGCTCATGTTCTGTTCAACCCATGATTGAGTCAGGCCAACAAATACCGGAGTCGGTTGACCAACGAGAAAACTGGACTCCTCATAGTCTGCCGAATTCCTGTAATGGCTGACGTTAAGCTCGGCAATGTCATACAGCGGGGCTTTGTCTACTGATTCATCGTTATTGACTGACCCAACAAACACAAACGGGATTTCGTCCCATAGTGAGCCGTCCATCTTGCGCGGATAGATATTGTATTCAGCGCCCTCATACTCATCATCGCCATCATCTGATTCTTGACTGGTGCCAAACATGATCATCTCATTGTTCTCATCGTACAAATTCTGGACGTAGATGCCGTCATCCATTCTCAGAACTCGATGGTAGATGCACTCAGTTGCCTCAAACCCGTCATCGCTATACTTCATTGTCGGTTCGCGCAGCACTACCAATGACAGCCGTTTAACGCCTCCCAGGCTCTCTGTACGCCAGTTAATGATTGATTCGGCAGGATAGGGCAGGATTGTCGCCCTAAGCTCTAACGCCCTTACCTCGGCGTCTGTAAGGCCCATTGGGGCTGATGGGTAATCAACCAGCAAGCCGTAGCGCCCGACCATCAAAGTCTCGCCAGCAGCATCCTTGATCATCTGTTCTATTGACAGGCCGTCGCCATTAGCATCATCCAGCATGTATTGAATATTCGTGTCCAGTTCGATTGTGCTGGGCCGCCTAAACACCATGCCAAGCATGCCCTCTTTAGTGTGGCCCGTGAAATTGACATAGCTGGCTCGCTCGACGTAGGCGCGATACCTGAGCTTATTGTCTGCGCTCCCATCATTGGCATTCGGTGGTGGCAGATAGGCTGTACCGGCAAGACCGCCAAGCATTCCTTCAGCACCTTTGGCCCTCGACTTGATCGCGGATGATCCTTCATCGCAGTCACGGACTAACTTCCATTTGTTGACGTTCCTTGAATATTCGGCACATGGCGTATCGACTGGCATAGTTATCTCACAAATCTGATGCGTAGATCGGCCACCGGCTTCACAACGGGCATTTCATAGGCGATGGGGTAGGTTCCCGCATCGGGAAGGTGGTCAAGGTTGCTCTTTTTGTCTGGCGATCCATTGGCATCATAGGCCAGTTGCTCCATGCAACGCGCATATTCAGGACATGCCTGATCGTTGATTTTAACGCGCCCTTTCTCGAATGCGACGTTAGTTGCCAATACTCGATCTTTGACCAGCGGGTTGGATCGGTTGGCGTATATAACAAATCCTGCTGATTCTAGCAAGGAAATGTCAGATATTGAAGCATCGACTGATTTACGGCTTCGGCCTGATGCGTCAGGGTAGATTCTAATCGAATGATTTGGGTATTTTTCCTTGATAATTCTGATCATGTTTGGCGTGTCATATATGCCTTTGAACTCATCGACAGCGTGCCAAACTGTTCCGCGTGAGACATATACAACCGCGCTCATGTTCGTGACATTGAAGTCCATACCTATGCTCAACAACTCGCCATCATTGACAGCCTCGTCGCTGCGGCAGGATATTCTATCATAGGCGCTATAAACCGTCCCGCTCTGAAGGTTGACGAATTGACCTTCAAGGTATGCTGCAAGCAGGTTTGACGGGTATATGTCCGTCAGCGATTGAATGTAGCCTTCGGGCAGATGCGGGTTGCTTCGAGTTGGCGCTTGAATTATATGATAGCCAGGCTTCGGGTCTTTCTTCCATGTCTCGTATACAAACTTAAAACCTTCTGGCGTCGTTGTAACTCCGACTGAATTGGCGCTGCCGTCGGCCTTCTTCTGACGATTTCGAGCAATAATTTGTCGCCAAGCGTATGCCGCATCGACAGGCTTCATGGTGTCAAGTTCGTCAACGTCGGCATCTGCGTGCTCATAGCCAATAATTCGGTGAGGCGCATCCATTGACCTGAAGTAGATTTTGCCCTTGCCGCTGAGTTCAATGTAGTTTAATGGAGACTTGAACAGTCTATATGGAATGCCCATTTCCTCCAACGCTTGCTCAAACCTTGGGAATGCAATCATTCTGATCAGGTCATAGGTTGGAGCGTAGAAGCCTCGATCACACTCAGGGTTGACCAGCTTGCCGATAATACTGCGCTTGATCGCAGCTTCAGTCTTGCCTGCGCCGAATCCCGCCACCAACGCCGGATACCGCTCTTGGCTTATAATGTAATCAAACTGAGGCTTTGTGGGCGTTATCCTACTCATGAGGATTGACAATGCTAATGCTGATCGGCTGCGGTTGAATCTCTTGCTGATCTTCTTTCCAGCCAGCCTGAGTCTTCAGGTAGAAGATATTTGCCGCAACGTTGCCGCCTTTTGCCATTCTGACCAAATTCATTCCCATTGACGCTATTTGTTTTGCCCTTCCCTTTTTATATGCCTCAGAAACCTCCGGCTGTCTTTTTTCTATTTCTCTAAATGTATTTTCTGACACTCCGAAATAATCAGATAATTGAGCCTTGGTTAACACGGACGCCAAAGGCTGCAAATCAATTATGTCTTGATCGCTCAATACAGCAATCGGCCTTCCCCCGCCGTCGCCTTGATTTCCATTTTTAGGCATTCTGGTTTTTACTCAAGGTTTTTGAACGCTTTTAAAGCGTAGAATATGAAAGTGTTTCTGTACCCGCCTTCATGCGTCGGCTCAATCGGCGTTACACCGTGAACGTTTCTCCATGCAGGGTAAACCAATATCGAGCCATCTACTTGATCTATTGTTGCGTCGTAGTCTGGAATATGAAGATCGCCCCCAATTGCGTTGTTTCGCTTACATATTATTACGTTGACTGCGCCCTTGACGTTTCCGTTGTCTCTGTGAAATCCGGCAGAAATGTTGTAATTTGATATTGAACTTGTGAATAACTCTCCAAACCTCCACTTCTCAGGAACCTCGCTCATTAACTCTTTTTGGCTATGGTATTGTTTTGGCAATATTTGTTGAATCAGGTTCTCGCTTTCCCTTGCCAATATCAGCATAGACTTCACAAACATTTTCGTGTCAGGGTTTGCGTGTACAGAAGAAATTGAGCCGTACGGCCTTCTCATATGCGGCCTTGGCGGTGTTGATCCCAATATCGTTGAATACTGAGACACCCCAAATTTGGCAGCATCTTTCCATGAAAGTCCGTCTTGAAACGCCTTCATTGTATCAGACCTGTTCATTTTACTTTTCGGAACCCTTTTGCTCCTGAATTCTGAATTTGATATGTCGGCCAGCTTCAGCATATTTTCAGGCATCTTCCTCATGTAAAAGCCTACCGGCTCGCCGTCAATATAGAATACCGAATCACTTGTGATGTTCGGCTTGATGTACGGGCATACCCCTCCTGTCTTTGCTTCGTGATCTATAAGTTTCAGGTCAACTCTTTGCATATCATCCCTTTTATCAACTCAAACGCTTCAAGACTGTTGCTCACAACTTGATCGCACTTAATGTTGTCAACTCTCGTTTTTATCGACTTGAGATGCCTTTCTGATTGATTTGAATTTCTTGCAAGCCTGCCCTTTGCCCCGTCATCTGTCAGCTTAATAATATACGGCTTACATATTTCTATGAACGTCTTGTTTGTGAACCTGTCGCCCTCGCATATCACAATCATTTCGTTATTTGACCTTACCTTTTCAAACATAGCGCAATCTTTCATTACAGCCATGGATAATTTGTCCCCGCCCTCAAACAAGCTGCCGTCATAATTTCCCAGAACACTCAGCTTGCCGTTGGTTTGAAACCTTATCAGACCTGCTTTGGCCTTTTTGTTGAGATTGAAGTGCTTGATGATCTGTCTCATCACCCAGGTTTTACCTGACCCGCAACATCCTATAAGCAATATTGAATTCACCGATACTCCATTAAATATTTTTTGTCATAGGTTTCTTCCCTATATTGCCACAAAACGTCCCAATACACCCCGTCCCTGACGCCTTCTTGCATTTTCTTTATTTCAGAGTGCATTCTGTCAAGATAATAGCCGACGTATCGCTTGCCTCTGATGTATTTTTTGTACGCGCACAAGGTTGTTTCGATTTGAAACACGTTGCCATTGTGAGACTTCAGAAGTCTTACAAATTCCTTGTGAAGCAGCATAGCGTCCTGCCTTGTTATCTTTTTGTCTGCCAAATCCGGTCTGTTGATGGCGTATGCCAACCCGTTGCGGCAAGACACGGCTTCGATCATATTAAGGTGATCCGGCTTGTGGTTGACGCTTGTTATGGCGTTCAACACGTCCAGGTAATTGAACAGACTAAATCTGCCGAAATATTTTATGCCTTCAATCTTCTTGTAAGTCTCCCTCCAGTTTTCGCACCTGAAATAGTCCTGCTGACTGTTGCCTGCCAGTTTTCTGTAAGATACAAAGCTGTCCACCACTTGATCGTTCGACTTGAGCCTGAGCCTGTCGGTTTGGAATATGCAATTCTTCTTCTTGTCGGCCCACCAACGAGACAGTCTGCCAACGTCAACGCATTCGTAGTCTGGAAACTCGTTGTACATATAAAAGACAGTTGGAGCGCAGTAACTAAGCCCGTACAAATAAGAAATCCAATGGCGTTGCTCCATGTTTAGCTCAAACCTGTCGGCCAAATACTTGAGGCAATACACTGACGGGTCAACATCGCCCGCTGACATGCTGGCGTCATGATATTCGGTATATGAGAGCACTTCTTTATTGCTCATGGATTTTTATCGAGTCGATTCTGTAACAGTCGTCAATTCCAGACCTGATAAATATATCGCGAGTGCTGGCGTATACTTTTGCGCCGGTTGTTTCTGCGTACCAGAGCGGTCGCTTTGAATTCCTTATCGCAAACAGGCTCCCGTCTTTCAATCCAACGGCTGCGAATGTAATGTTCGATTTCCTAACAAAGTCTTGATCTGTATATTTTTCAATCAACAGGTAGCCGTCATTGTCGCCCTGAAGGACAGTATCGTATTCTGCCTCGATTTCTTGCTTTGACTTTTGAGATATGACCCCGTTGAATGCCATTGCAACATTCCCGCGCTGTAGCGGCTGATTATTCTCTTGATTGCTGAAATCTCCAGAAGTGCTGTACCTGAAGTGAGCGATAAACTTGCTTGGCTTGTCTAAATTGATCGAGCGTTTAAATTCCTCAAAATCCAAGAACTTTTTTGTCACAAGCTCTTTTTCGCAATATTGAGAATATCCGAAGCTGTGAACACCCCTTATCCTACTGTTCAATAACAGCTTTTCAATCAACAACTCGTTGTACTCTCCCGAATACCCGATCAAGGCGCACATTATTTGTTTTTTTGATCGTCTAAATAGGTCATTATCATGCGCCCCACATAAGCGCCCTCTTTTCTCCAATAATCTACAAGCTCTTTTGCTTCGGCGTAATGCTCTGCCTCAAACTCGATCATGATTGCCTTTTTAACCCCGCCTGTCATGTCTGTAATTTGAGAGTCCAGGTCATCGTCGTCTAATATTGAATAATCAACTTCGCCCTCAAAATTCGGCAAAGAGTCCCAACCGAGAATGTCTATGTCGAAATCGCTATCAAGCAAAAGGTCTATTTCTATCTTCAGCAAATCGTCATCCCAAGTCGCGTTCAACGCCAACTTGTTGTCCGCTATAACGTACGCCCTTTTCTGAGTTTCGGTCAGACCTTCTAGCGTTATTGTCGGAACAAAGTCAAGATTGAGTCTGAGCGCCGCCTGCAATCTTCCGTGACCGGCTACAACTTCGTTACCGTCGCCAAGCAAGATAGGGTTAGTGAAACCGAATTCGTTGATCGACCTGACTATTTGATCAATTTGATCTGTACTGTGAGCTCGGCTGTTTCCAGAATACGGCTCCAAATGTTTTGTTGGAACGTACTTTATCTTCAAATCGTCTGCCATTATTTCCCCCCAAATTTACCCAATGCGGCTCCCACAATTTTATCCATGTGAGGCGCTGCAAAATAGAATGCCAAGATTAACATCATTGCTCCGGTCATTGAATCGGCTCGTTGTCCTATTGCCAAGGCGGATTGCGATACCTGACCCCGTAGCGATTCGTCCATCCATACCACTGCGACATCAAGCCCTGCCGATATTAGGTACATCAGCAGCCAGACAGTAGTGATGATCAATGCGATCAGTCGTCGAGCAATGTTCTGCCCCTGGCTGTTCTTGACCCAATCGACGATCATTAATCGAGCCTCAGACCGCTCCTTGGCTGCGTCACCGGCCTTTTCTTCGTCAGTGTATACCAACGCATCGAAACCTTTTGTAATACCGCCTATTGCTGCGTCCATCACCTTCTGACTGCCAAGAAGTTGTCCAAGAATACCCATTAGAACAATACGCCCTCTTTGATCGTAATTTCTTCCGTTATCTTGTTGCTCATCATCAAATACAGGTTTTCAATCGCTTTTCTGCTGTTTGATATGCCTTGAAGCTGACCAAAAACACCCATACCAACAGCGACGCAACCAACAACATCATGAGCAGTATTGCCTGCATGAAGGAGAATATGGCTGCGATTAGGAACGTCTTTGATCTCCCAAGTAGCTGGGCCAAATTTGGGCGAATCAACGCGACCAAGCTGATAAATTCCTGTTGGAATGCAACTGATGTTCTGCTGATTATCAACCCAAGGTTTTTCGACAGTGTAGAAAACATCTCCCTCATAAATAAGCCTCCCAATTGTTCGGTCTTTGAATACCCCAAATCTGATCAACTCAATCATTTTTTATTCCATAGGTCGAACAGGGTTTTCACCTTTTCTTTCAGTGTCTCGATTTCTGAGTGCATTTTGGCCAGCACTATGACCAACGTGATGAAGCCAATCACCACAGGCCAGACGCCATTGATAAATTCTATCGCAGACATCTGGCCGCCTTATCAGAATGGGATATCACCGCCAAAATCATCTTCTGGTTCCTGTCGCGCTGGTCGCGACGGTTGACTACCTTGCTGGCTACGCTCGCCGTTATCTTCAAACAACGACAGCCAGATTTCGCCCTTTTCGTCAGGAATTGGAATCGACTCCAATTTTACTCGAATCTTTCCCTGATCGTTTTGGAACGCTATACCGTGCCGAATCCATACCGCTTTGTCTCGGCCAGGAACCGTTTTTGCCTGAGTCACATTAAATTTTACCATTTCCCACTCTCCAGTTTTGCTTTCGCGTTGGTTAGTTTATCAATAAATTCATTCAAATGCTTGGATAATCCAGCAATGTATTCTTCATCACGTTTTACAGTGATAATCAATGGTCGTTCGTGAGGGTGATAACTCATGAAGTCCCATTGATCTTGCTCACACAGCCAGATGCAGCCTTGTACCTGCGGAATGTATTTAGTTGGACACTTCCCGTCAATCAGATACTTTAAATGAGTCTTCAGCGCCGGACATTTGACCTCAAGGCCCATTCGGTCAGGCGAGCACCCAATAGTCCCCGTGTCGTTGGTCACGAAACCGATTACATCCATTGATCGGCCCTCGATCATCTCATAAGCCGTCACCGCTTCAGGCTCAAGCATTGTTCCGCGCTCCATCGCTTCACTGGTAAACGATTCTGCAGGTTCGTTAGCCCTGAACTCAGCCAGCAGCGAGTACATATAATTTTCTGCGCTTGCGCTGGGTTTGCCTGTTGCCGTGTAGACTTCACCGAATCGTGAAGCTGTAGGCACTCCCATTCGCAGCCTTAACCACTCAGGGGTGCCTTGCTCGACGTTGTGAATTATCACTCCACCGTTTCCATATTCTTTAGCCGCTCCATGGCTTTGTCGGTGAGCGACAGTTCAGCCCGATCAATAAACGCCTGTATCGTGCCGTAAATTTGATTCACGTTGTCGCAGTCTCTGACCGCCTCATAAACGGCAGAGTGAGCAACACCGGATGCCAGTTGGTTAATCGTGCGGTAATAAGCCACCGGCTTCCATTTGCCCTCCGCGCCTTCTTTAGAGTGAATCTTGTGTTGCAAGATGAATTGCATAGCGTCAGCAGTTACGCGCACGTTGTTCGATAAATTGATCATTCTTTCACCTTATTTTTCTCGATTTTATATTTAATCGAAGTCATCGCTTCCCGAAATTGCGCTGAATTTATTTCTTCAAGAGAGTCAACCCTGAAATGCTTAAGCATTCTGTCTAGTTCTGTTCCAGCCTCAGCCATCAAGTCGGACAATGTTTTTAGCTCTGCCTCGCTTATTGGTTGAGACATTGGCAAGTCTTCGCCAGCGTAGATGTAATGACCTAACCCGTGCATGGCAATAGCCTTGACCAGAGACCTCATCTTGGCGTCACTAACATCTCTGCTGGTCGGGTTCTGGATTGACTTGTTGCGGTTATCCATCACGGGCAACCACATCGGCCTAGTGATACCTTCAACAGTCAGCGAGCAATGAACGGTGACGCTACCATCGGCATGAACCTCATTTTCGCCAAAAGTGTAATTGGAATCGGGATAATGTTCCATCAGCACTCCCCATGCCCAAGCCCATGACAGATAGCTCAACTGGCCTTTCTTTTCGACGTGTTTGGATACGTCAATCCTGCTCAATTTTGCAAATGCACTCATTTTATTCTCCGTTGTGGTAAGAGTTAGCTCTTTCGCGAAACTTAAATAAAGCAATATGCTCGGGGTATTCACTAACGAACTTTCTAGCGTAGTGTGAAATCCAGCCATCATCTATCTTAAATTGGCTTTGTTTTTCCTCGAGCATAGTCTCCCATCTGATCCTGTGAAAAATGTTTTTGGCTGAGTAATACGACCTACGGCTTGCAACCTGCAAAGCGAACTTAACAAACAGGTCATATATCTCTGGGTTTTTTTCGTCGTGCAAATTAAAATTTTCTTGAGTCCATTTACCGTTCACAACGCTTTTCCCCTTCCAGTCGTTGATAAATCTTTTCGGCTCGGCGAGCCATTTCCTTAAGTTCCGCTAACTCCTCGGCGGTCAGAACCTTTCCCTTGCACTCAGTGAGCCGGTACAGCCCGTGAATAGACCCTGAAATGCTCATTAACGCGCTCATCGTCGGATGCTCAGTGCCGCAAGCATAGAGTTGATGTCGGCATCCATAATCTCATTGAAACCGGCGTTGTAATCGTCCTCCTCAACTACGAGGTCGCCATAAACGTCAAAATGCTCTTCCATGTCATCAGCCAGGTTGCAGATTAAATCTGCCATCGCGGTGATACGAGCGGCCAAGTCCTGTGGCACATGAGATTTTTCTGCAAACTTGCGAAGGTGAAACGATGCGTCATCAATCTCTTGGATTGACTGGCTGATTTGCTCTTGTGTTTTTGACATTGATATTCCCCTTTCCGATCAATTGAGACTTTATTGTAATCGATCTTTATACAATAAGTAAAGTATTTTTTAATAATACTTCTTTATCTTTGACTTGTTTTCGGGCTATAATGACAACTCATTACTGGAGAGCACCATGGAAGTTGGATTAAAAGAGTACGTTGACAAGTCACCGCTGAACCTGAACAAAATCAGTTGGATGACAGGAATTGGTAGGCCGACCATGGAATATTGGATCAAGCAAGGCCAGGTTTTTGTCGAAACTGATGATCTTGGCGTTATCCAAAAGATGACCGTGCGAAAGGCTGAACGAGTCGTTTGGGAAGCTGCCAAGTGATCAAGCGAGCGCCTCGCGCCAATCACTATACGATGTTGAACACGGAAACCTTTTCTATTCCGATGTCGGCAGAGTGCCTTGGCGTCTACCTGTATCTTTTAAGCAAGCCCGATCACTGGGCTGTTTCTCCGGTACAGCTTGCCAATCGGTTTGGTTGCTCTAATGATCGCATCTACCGGATCATAAAAGACCTGCTGGCGGTATCTCACGACGGTCAGCGGCTTTTGGTTAAGTCCGGTCAAACGACAAAAGGCGTTAAGGGCTTTGCGACCACTGATTATACGGTTAACGAACCGACACCAAAAACAGCGTTTACGGATAATGCCGATACACTGGACAGCGCGAAAACATTGGCCTTGAGTCAATCTGGCACCGCAAACGAGCCAGCGTGTAGGGATTTAACGGAAACGTTAAAAGCGTGTGCGTTAAATCCTGTACTAGAAATAACTGATTTTAAGAAACAACTGATGTTAGAAACAAAAACAAACGCGGTTCCCGCTGAGGTATATCAATTAGGTATTGATGCTGAGTTGTGGAACGAATACATGGCTACCAGAAAACGGGTCAAAGCAACGTCAACACCAAGGGCGATCATTACATTGATCAACAAAATCACTAGGCTGGCAGCAATCGGCCACAACCCAACTCAGTTGGTGGAGGAAGCAAATGAAAGTGGCTGGAAGTCTGTCTACGCAAAAACTGGCGACGATAATAAACACACAGCAACCAAGCTCGCAACAAACAACAACTGGTGAGCGAACCGAGGAACGCAAGAACATTATTAACAGCTTGTTTGGATACCTGAAGGCTGCGTATCCGAATTTCTTGACGAATCAAGATGAAATACCTGCCAAGCGGATTTGGTATGTTCAACTGGAAAAGTACAGCGGCGATCAAATCAAGGCTGCGCTGAATGTCTCGATTGACAAGCACCCGACGTTCGCGCCGACCATTGGCGAGTTCAAAGCCATACTGGCAGAAACACGGATGGTCAAGCAAGGGCAAATGATCGAGATGGCACCACTTTGCCAAAACTGTCATTCGCTAAGAAACACACAACATCACTACGATAATTGCGGGGGCAACAAATGAACTTTAAAACTGCAGAACTAATCAGATCGGAATATCACAACACGACCATTCGGCAGAAAGAGTTGGCCGAAAAGTACAACTGCGGTCACAGGGCAATCTCCGAAATAGTAAACAACAAACGGTGGAACCCAAAAGTAGCAAGGCCAAGCCCCAAGGATCGTTACGACATGAAGTTGGTAATGGTCAATCTATGGTGCACGCAAGACGATTTGCGAACAGTCATGAGCTATGACAAGACGCGGCGGCAGCCATAACAAATATTTAGGGGGCAAAAATGATCATCAAAGAATGCCTGATTTGTGAAGTCACATTCAGTGCAAAAAACAACAAAACCAAAACCTGCTCGACAATATGCGGCAACATCTGTGCAGCAAAAACACGACGAACAGAATATGACAGAATTAAACCAACCATAAAAATGACGCGACCAAAACTGTCAACAATGACCACTTTGCTAAAAGATCATTTTGGCGATTACTCTTCAGGCGTCAAGATTAGCCGGAATTTATGGAACGAAAACTTACAATTGGGGGCGACAAATGAAAGCTGAAGAAATTTACTTCATAATTAACAACAAAGAAGAACGCGACGGGGTGATGCGGTTTATCCATAAGTGGGAGATTGACACTCCAAGCGAAGTCATTATACGGCCAATGTGCAAAGACAGATCATCAAATCAGAACCGATTGCAATACAAGTGGTTCCTTGAGGCTCAACAGCAAGGCGACCTGAAGGCGTTTGAGGTTAGGGCGTACTGCAAGCTGCATCTTGGGGTTCCCATCCTGCGGCGTGACAGCAAAGAATACCGCGAGAAGTATGACCGACTGATCAAGCCAATGGGGTATGAGCAAAAATTAGAATTGATGATCGAGCCGTTTGAGTTCCCCGTCACATCAGCCATGAGCGTAAAACAACACGCCGAATACCTCGATGCCGTCTGCGTACACCTGACAAGTCAAGGAATCAAGCTAACAGACCCGTCAGAATACGGTCTAGCCAAATGAGTACGCCTCGCGATCCTGGCTGGAAGAACATGAGCTATCCAGTTCGTGAAATCCCAATATCCAAGATTCGCGAGTTTTACCGCAAAAAAGGCAAAGATGACAAATGGCAAAAGCAGAAACCTAAATGAGCAAATGCAAGGTCTGCAAGCAGCAATTCGAGGCCAAATTTTCATCGTTCCAGAAGACCTGCAACTCAGTCGATTGCATGGTTGCCTGGGGCCAGCAGGTCAGGGACAAGGCGTACAAGGCTGAAACTCGGGTGATGAAGAAGGCGTCACGGGATACCGACAAATCATATTGGACGAAAAAGACTCAAACCGAGTTCAATCATTGGATTCGCAACCGTGACAGCCTGTTACCTTGCATATCATGCCAACGTCATCACACTGGGCAATATCATGCTGGCCATTATAAATCTGTTGGGTCAAGCCCAGAGTTGCGGTTCAGCGAATTGAACTGCCACAAACAATGCTCGCCATGCAACAACCACTTGTCGGGTAACATTGCAAGCTACAGAATCCATTTAATCGTCAAAATCGGCATTGATCAGGTAGAATGGCTTGAGGGGCCGCATTATCCGGCAAAATATTCGATTGACGACTTGAAGAAATTGCACCAGAAATACAAAAACTCGAATGGGGAAGCAAATGTCTAACGTTGTAAATCTTGACCCGATTAAAGCTGAAATCCTTTTCGTGTTGCGCGAGAAAATAAAACAGGTCAACAATGGCGAGATAAACGGGTTGGCAATTATTAGTGAGCATTTAGACGGGTATTCGCTTGAAATGCCAGGTGAGTTTAGCAGCGATGCTGATTCAGTCTCTCAAGTCATTGGCCGACTCGAAATAGTGAAGCACTTTCTGTGCAGCACAATTATTGGATCAGAAATTGGCGATGAGTATGAATAACCTCGAAGACTTGCTCGATTACTGCGACACCGAATCTCAGAGGCGAGGCATACTTGCGATAATCAGTGAAGGCTCCGCACAAAAAGCCGCTACAAAATTAGGCCTTGGCCGGAGATCAGTTGACAAGACTTTGATCACAGTCAGGAAGAATGCCGCGTTGCGCGGTTACGCCCCAGATTATGATTTAACTCACCCTGTTGCGCCTGGACAGATATTAAAAGGCACCAGCACCCTGTATGACGCTGACGGCAACATCAAGATTCAGTGGTCAAAGACTCAAGCGGACAAAGAATATCAACGGCAGAAGTTTGTCGAGTTTGTGGGCGATCTTGTCGAGGACATGAAGAACACGACGGCGCCAGCAATAACCGCCCCTCCAATACCAAACAGCGACGACTTGGCGGCATTTTTCATTGTCGGTGACGCGCATATTGGGATGCGAGCTTGGGGCAAAGCAACTGGTCACGATGACCACGACACCAGAATCGGAATTAACGACCTCCACAACGCCTTCAGGCACTTGATTGCTGCTTCCCCATCCTGTGAGACAGGTTATCTAATTAACCTTGGCGACTGGTTCCACGCGAACGACTCAACCAACAGAACGCCAGCTTCAGGCGCTACACTTGATGTTGACGGCAGGTTGGCTCATGTACTGGCAGCAGCCAAGACGTTGATAGTGGCAATCGTCAAGATCATGCTCGTAAAATTCCCGAACGTGATCATTGTCAACGCCAGAGGCAATCATGACCCTGACGCTGCTGTGTACTTCAATGAAATCGTGTCAGCCAGATGGCATCATGAACCGCGAGTCAAAGTCGCGCCTAATACGTCAAAATTTGTTTACATCCAGCATGGTAAAAGTTTGATCGGTATTCATCACGGCGACAGGATCAATCGAAATCGAATCTATGAAGCCATGACACGCGACAAGCGAGTAGAACTTGGCCAATCAGAGTTCGTGTATTTTTGGACGGGTCATATCCATCACAAGACGGCAGAAGAGATCGGCATGTGCTTGTTTGAGAGTTTCGGGATATTGCCACCGCCTGATCAATGGCACAGCGACTCAGGCTATGGTGCAGCGCGAGAGATGCAGTCAATCATAATGAGCAAGCAAGACGGTATTGTTGCCAGAAATGTATGCGGTATTAAGATGGCTAGACAGTATGACAATGTTTTGGAGATTGAATCATGAGCGCATTTGATAGTCAGGTTGGGGGCAATCACTACAAGTCATTCAAAATACAGCCAGTGGAATTCATACATGCCAATGGCTTAGGATATATTGCTGGAAACGTTGTCAAGTATGTTTGCAGGCATAAATTGAAGCATAGCAGCAGTATCGAAGACTTGCGGAAGGCTCGGCATTACATTGACATGCTGATTGAATCTGAAATAAAGGCAGAAGCATTTGCGAGAAATCGCACAATTGGAGATGATCATGAATGATCAAGAAAACGATTTAGTGATTGATGCGGCTTTGAAGTCTATTGCTCGTTATCAGATGGGTGGTGACGCTGCATACCTTGAACGAGCCAGAGATACAATTGATGACTTAATTGATCACCTGGCCGATCAAGTGGCGACTGAGCCGCACCTGACACCATACGCGCAACGGTGTCTTGACGATGATGACTGCGTTATTTGCGATTGACCCATTCCGCTAGGCTTGGCAGTCGCTTTCCGGTGGTAATGTCTCCGCCAAATCCGTTGTCGGCGTTTGAACAGTATATTTCCCAATCCATCATCTCACCGATGGTAAATGTGTCCACTGCAACTTCATTCCTGACCGATCTTGCTATCATTCGCTCTGTTTTTGAATAAATGCAATCAATGCTCATTAGTTCCACTCCTCAAGTATTTCGGCCAATTCGCCGCGCTTCTCAAACAACTTGCCATTTTCATCCTTTGTTCTGATGTTGATCTTCTTGCCGATCAATTTATCGACGCTCAAAAAGCAGGTCGAAAAGGCACCCGTTGTACCGTCAGTCAGTACGACTGTATAACTTTTAATTGTGATCATTTTTTTTATTCCTCGTTGCCATTCGCTTTTTGCGTTTGGTTGTCACCTCGACAACAGCCAGACCTGCGTACCAGAACATGACAAACAACAAAGTGACCTGCAATAATTCCATGTTATCCATTTTTCAATCCTCCTAGTTTTCTAAGCCGTAGGTTTTCTGTCCGAAGGTCTTTGGCGTATTCCCACAACCCAATTATATGAACCTCAGCTTCTGCCCTCCAATATACAAAAGATTCTTCCGAGCAGTTACGCACCGCATGGGCAACCTCATAACTATCATCGAATACTTCTATTCTATCCAAAATGTCAAATTTTCTTATGCTCATCTTGTTCCCCTTTCCGTTGTTGATGGGGCCGAAGCCCCGTTTGGCTTGCTAAAACATATATTCTTTGATGAAGTCATTTTTCATCATTTTGCAGACAACAACCCATCTGCAAGCTCTGATTTCCGTATCAAAATGACTGCGTTCGGCTGTAATAAAATTATCCCCAATGGTGTAACGATATTCAGTGTCTGCGTGAGATTCATGGCTAATTGTAATTTCAGCCTTTTCGTTTTTGCGGATAAACTTTTCTGCCGTCATTGCCTCGTTAAGATATTGAGCGGCACCTTGTGGGTAGCCATCATGGTGGATGTAGCAAGTAACATCTGAGAAGTCTGTGATGAATTGGTAAGTTGCTCTTGTGCTCATTTTGTTCCCCTTCCGTTGTTGTTGAGGTAATTATATCTGCTTTTACCCTAATGTAAAAGGTTTTTTATACTTTTATGTAAATAAATTATTATTACTGCGGTCATGCTAAAAACTCCGGTTTTAATGGGGTATTTAATTCGGGGCTTTTACTGTGATCCCTGGGGGTAGATTAATGCCCGTTTTAATTGACCCCAAAATGGGGTTAAGCCAGCGCACTTTCTTGCGCCTACTTTTGCGAGATTGTTACAGTTTGATGCGTCAGGTACGCCAATGGCGTATACGCTCGCCAAATAGAACTGCGATTTAAGCGGGATTATAGGGGTTTGTTTCATAAGCTATACGAACGTACAGGGTAAGGCGCAAAAACGCCTCAGAGCGGCTTAGAATGCGTCTGAGAGCGTTTAGGCTTAATACTGAGAGGGCAGGGAATAAAAAATGGTGAATGTTTGGGAATCTAACCCAATGCCGCCGGAGTTGGGGGAGGAACGGCAGTCACAGACACACTCAAAACCTAGTGGGTAAACATATAAACGGCAACGCTGATCATTCCTCCAGTAGCAGCCCAGAAGCCAGCAGTATACCAGCCTGATACTGAATCCGTCTTGATCTGGCGTTCACGGACATCATCAATCGTCTTGGAATGCCCGTTTATTCTTGTCTCATGCAGGTCGATTCGGTTATTGACTGCAATCAGGCGTTCTTCAATGCGAACAACGATGCCGATTGTTTCAGTCAATTGATCCAGCTTCTTTTCGATTCTGGTGAGCCTGTCTTCAGTCATTTTCTGCCAGCGACTCTTTTAATGCTTGAACGTAGCAGTTCAAGGCAGTTTGGATGATATCGAATTCAGACTTGAGGCCGTTGGCTTTGCCTTGGCATTGCTGAATCTGAGAAACAGTCAGCTTTTGCGCTTCAGTCATGTCTTCAATCGGATATTCTTTGTCGTCCAATGTGATCATCTTGATCCCCCGTTGATTGTTTCGGTCATTCTACAGTTATCAATGAAAAAAACCAGACGTTCACCACGGCAAACCACTGGCATTCACGGGGTTCTTCTGCAACTCGATAT
>TARA_B110000503_G_scaffold75915_1_pt1 | contig 17602 bp, 20 predicted proteins | sample TARA_B110000503 | Tara Oceans TARA_B110000503 (sample SAMEA4397472) | marine metagenome | biome: Polar Biome; feature: [SRF] surface water layer (ENVO:00010504); material: water (ENVO:00002006), including particulate matter (ENVO:01000060) such as... | depth 5 m | reverse complement strand
AAAAATATTAGTGTAGACTTAAGACGTTTTAAACAATTAAAAATGTTCATGCACTTGCAAGAAATTCAAGGACAAGAAACTTTAGCTGACGGAGACCTGTCTGCAATAGTAAGATTAGGAACCGATTTAAATGAAAATTTTTATCAAATTGAAATTCCATTAACCGCTACTAAAACAGGTTCATCTGCCTTGGATATTTGGCCAGAGGTAAATAATTTAGATGCTTTCTTAGAAGCTTTTGGTAAAGTGAAATTAGAAAGAAATACTATTAATTTTTCTGTTGCAGAAATCTACACCTCACAAACACAAGACAAAAATCTCCCATACAGCATTAGTGTAAAAGGGAATCCTACCCTGGCGCAGTTAAGAACTATTATGCTGGGTATTAAGAACACCTCTGTATCTGCTAAGAGTGGAGAAATATGGTTTAATGAATTGCGCGCTGCTAACTTTGACAACAAAGGAGGTTGGGCTGCAGTTGTCAATGCCGATGCAAATTTTGCAGATGTTGCAAATGTTTCATTAGCTGGAAGTATGTCTACTATTGGCTTTGGAAATGTTGGAGACCGCATAAACCAACGAAGTTTGGATGAAACAAAGCAATATGACATTGCAACTACCATAAATTTAGGTAAAGTATTAACACCAGAAAAATGGGGTATCCAACTCCCCATGAGCTATAGTATTGGTGAAAAATTTATTGATCCTAAATTTGATCCTCAATACCAGGATGTTGTTTTAAAAGACGCCTTGGAACAAAACCCAAATAGCGCATTTTCTAGAGATTACACCAAAAGGACGAGCATTAGTTTTATGAATGTTAAGAAGAATAGAAATCCTAATTCCTCTAAAAAAACAGCTTTTTATGATGTTGAAAATATTTCTCTTTCGTATGCGCAAAATAAAGAGTTTCATAGAGATTATAACATTAAGAAATATGCGCGCGAAAATGTGACCGCCGGCGCAACCTATAATTACAATTTTAAAGAAAAATTTATAGAACCTTTTAAGAACATCTCCTTTTTACAAAGTAAATATTTACAACTAATTAAGGATTTTAACTTCAATCCAATTCCTTCTTCGATTGCTGTAAATTCAAGAATCAACAGAAACTTTACAGAACAACAATCTCGAAATCTAGTGCCTGGTTTATCAGATCAGCCAGCATTAAAGCAACGTAGGTTTTTATTTGACTGGGATTATACCATTGGTTTTGACCTCACGAAATCACTTCAATTTAATTTCAATGCAACCAATAGTAATATTTATGACACTTTTGGTTCTGATGATGAAATTCAGATTTTTGATGAATTCTTTAATACGGGAAGAGCAAACCATTATCATCAAAAATTAAACGGTACCTATCAATTACCTATAAATAAGATCCCCTTTCTAAGTTGGATAAAAGCAGATTATGCCTATACAGCAGACTTCGATTGGCAAGCTGCTGCGCAAAGTACCATCGATGTTAACGGGACAGATGTTGCGTATGTAGACTTGGTAGGGAACGTTATTCAAAATGCAAATACTCATAATTTAAATGGAACGTTTACTTTTGATAAATTTTATAAAAGTTTAGGGTTCGAAAAATGGACAAGAACCAAAAGAAGAGTTATTCCCGCTCAAAGAGCTTCTCTACAGCCGCTAGATAGCCTTGCTGAAAAACCAAAAAGGGCTAGAAAAAAATACAAAAGAGTACCGTACCCAGCGAAGAAAATACCAGTCATTAAAACCGTCTTGAAAGGAATGTATACGGCAGTGACCGCTGTAAAGCAAGGAAAAATAAGTTATTCAGAAAATAATGGGCAATTTCTACCTGGGTATACAGAAGATATCGGTTTTTTTGGGGGTGCTCCTACGTCCTTTGCTTTTGGTAGTCAAGTTGATATTAGAAATAGAGCACTGCAAAATGGCTGGTTGGTGGGTCCAAGAGATCCTGATAACAGTGAATATTATAACAAAACATACCGACAAACCCATTATAATAAACTAGATTACACCTTTACGCTAAAACCTTTTAAAGATTTTAATATTGATGTCCGAGGAAATAAAATTCAAACAAGAGACCTCTCTCAGCAATTAGATATCCTAGAAAGCACTTCTACTCTTGGGGCCTTAGACTATAGTGCTCCCGCATTTGAAACTGGAAACTTTAGTTCCAGTCACTCGATGATTGCCACCGCTTTTACAGACGGTGATGCCTTATTTCAAAAAATGAAAGACTACCGAGGTATTATTGCAAATAGACTAGCACGTGAAACTGCAGCACCAATCTCTGGTTTTGGAGGCACGAGTCAACAAGTATTATTACCCGCATTTATAGCGGCATATTCAGGATCTAATCCAGAGAATGTGAATACCGGATTGTTTAGAAATATTCCCATTCCTAACTGGACACTTCGCTATACCGGATTGATGAAACTAGGATTCTTTAAAAAGAACTTCAGTAACTTTATTGTATCTCACGGTTATAAGTCTTCTTATACCGTATCTAGCTTTACAAATAACTTGCAATATGATAATGAAAAACCATATTCTACGACCAATGTCTCCGATAATTATGAACCAGAACTTCTGGTTTCTTCCGCTACTTTGGTTGATGAGTTTTCTCCTTTAATAAAGGTTGATATGAAAATGAGAAATTCATTTTCTTTGAGAGGAGAGATTAAAAAAGACCGAACGCTCACAATGAACTTTAATAACAGCACCTTAACGGATATTAAAGGAATAGAATATATCGCAGGCCTCGGATATGTTTTTAAAGACGTAAAAATGAGTACCCGTTTTACTGGGAAGAAAGTAAGCTTAAAAGGTGACATTAATTTAAGGGCAGACATTTCCTTAAGAGATAATTTAACACAGATTAGGGCGGTAGCTCAAGATAATAATCAAATTAGTGGTGGGCAAAGATTATTTTCTATTAAATTTACAGCAGATTATAGACTGAGTAATAGTTTAACAGCATCTTTCTATTACAATCATCAAACATCAAAATATGCCATATCCACCACATTTCCAAGACAGGCGATCAATGGTGGTTTTAACATCATTTATAATTTAGGAGGAAATTAGATAATTAACATCAATCAAATATATTAAAATGAACATCCCATCAACATTAAAGTATACGAAAGACCACGAGTGGATTCAAATAGAGGATAACATTGCAACTGTCGGAATTACAGACTTTGCACAAGGAGAACTCGGAGATATTGTTTATATCGATGTAGACACCTTAGATGATACAGTAGCAGAAGGAGACGTTTTTGGTTCGGTAGAAGCAGTAAAAACAGTTTCTGACTTATTTATGCCGTTAACAGGTGAAATTATCGCATTCAATGAAGCATTGGAAGATGACCCTGAATTGGTAAACTCAGATCCATATGACCAAGGGTGGATGATTAAAATTAAATTTTCTGACGAATCACAGATTGCTGATTTACTTGATGCAGTGGCCTATGAAAGTCTTATTAAAGGGTAAACTTACTATAATAGCAATCGCTGTATCTGTAGGAATCCTATGCCTAAGTTTGATGAAAATAACTGTTTATGAACCTATTGACCTTCAGCATATAGACAAACTCCAACATAGCCTAGCGTACTTTATACTTTCTACTTCCTGGTTATTTGCGTTGCAAAAAAAACAAAGAAAATACGTAATTGTTCTTTGTTGTATTTTCTTTGGTATAGTTCTTGAGATATTGCAGTACGCAATAACAAACTATAGAACAGGAGAATACCTAGATGTTCTCGCAAACTCTTTTGGAGTTATACTAGGCGTATTTGTATTTAATCAAGTTTCAAAAAAAAATAGGTTAAAAAACGAAAAGACTTCTAATTAAAACAATAATTTAGCTAAATTAGCGAACTATATAAAAATATTACCTCATGGAAATAAAGAAAAATCCGAAATCAAATTTAGAAAATTACAGTAAAATATTTATGCAGATTGGTCTTGTATTAGCCTTATTTGTTACCTATGCTGCAATTGAGAAGAAAACGTACGATAAAACTACCGATGGATTAGGTGTTGTGAACATGAATGCAATGATGGATGAAGAAATTCCAATTACGGAAAGAGTAGAACCCGTAAAGCCAAAAACCCCACCACCACCAGCTCCAGAGAAGATTGAAGTTGTAGAAGATGAAAAAGAGGTTGAAGAAACAGTCATAGAATCTACCGAAACTGATGAAAATGAAGCTGTAGAAGTTGAGGAAATTGTTGAAATTGCGGAGGCAGAAGAATTTGTTGAGGATGTAAACTTTATGATTATTGAAGATGCACCTGTTTTTCCTGGATGTAAAGGAGATAAAAAAGAACTAAAAGACTGCTTTAGCAAAATGGTTCAAAAACACTTCTCACGGAAGTTTGATGCAGAATTGCCAAACGAATTGGGACTATCTCCAGGTAGAAAAAGAGTATTTATCGGCTTTAAAATTGACAGACAGGGTAATGTTGTTAAAATTCAAGCAAGAGCTCCGCATCCAAAAATTAAGGATGAAGTCATTAGAGTAATGAAAATGTTACCTAAAATGAAGCCCGGAAAACAACGTGGTAAGCCAGTAGGTGTTAGTTATAACATTCCTTTTTCTTTACTAGTAGAATAACACTTTTATCATACGATATAAAAAACGCTTAGAATTTTATCTAAGCGTTTTTTTGTGGGAAAGCCTTGAGAATACATTTCTCTGATCTCCGCTGCGTGCTGATACATGCGAAAACTAAATAATTACCATGATGCTGTTGTCAAGACTCCGAGACTATCTAATTGCTATTTATCTGGGATATTATCAAACTAAAATCCTTCTTTTAAACTTATATCAAGCACTATAACAACTCCAAATTCATTCTTATAAGTTTTACAAAAAGGCAAAAAAAAGTCCAAAGTAAAATTTACTTTGGACTTTTTTTTAAAGTGCTTTATTTTTATCTATTCAACGCTAATTTAGATTCTGCTGTCCAAACATTAATACTTTTAACTGTATTATTAGCATAAGTAACTTCTTGTAAAGAATCTTCATTCCAAAAAAACCATTTTCCAGTTTTTTTACCATCTTTATAAAAAGCCAGTTGCACTTTATTTCCTTGTTTATCAAAACGCGTCCACTTGCCTGTTAATTTCTTGCTTTTAAAATACCCCTCTTTACTAACCGTACCATCTTCATGGTAATAAGTAGCCTTCACGAGCGCTCCTTCCGCTTCATAGGTTGGTTTTGTATCTTGAGAATATCCTATCGCTGCGATGCAAAACATTGCAATGGTGAGTATTTTTTTCATAATTTTCATTTTTTGATTGTACATTTTTATCAAATATATGCTTTTTATAACAATTTACAAACATTAACGTAACATTAAATTAACATTGGGTTTTCGTTCGTAAAATTCCATTTCTCAAATCTAATGTATTGTTCTGTACATAATTTTAACTCCAATAGCATTACGCCATGACAATAGTATTCAAGAAAATGAAATCAGAGTGCATTTCTAAATACTTAAAAAAATAATCCCTGCTTGCACAAATCGCAATACTAAAAAAAATGAAAAAAAATTACCAAAATCCAATCAAAACAGCTTTAAAATTAATTCTTAGCGCTCTTTTTGTATTCAACCTAATTTTAAAAATAAAAAGATGTTGATTAAGCATAAAGGACTTATCATACCGATGGCACCGATTGTAAAAAGATCCTTATAATTTTACATCTCAAACAGCCATCAATTAAAACTAGAATTAAAGCACAAACTGTAAAATATGTGAAATCAATACCAACATTTATTACAATAATAGTAACTTTGTTATGCAAAGAATAATAAAACAAAAAAGGAATGGAACAATATCTGAATCAATTAAAAATTATCTTAATGGAATACACTCCTAAAGTCTTAATGGCTTTAGCCGTTTTAATTATTGGTTTACTGATCATTAAGGTTTTTGTAAACACCACTAAAAAAGTACTATCGAAAAGAGAGGTAGATATAACGCTTCAAAAATTCTTACTCAATTTATTAAATTGGGTTTTAAAAATATTGCTTTTTATTACCGTAGTTGCAAAATTAGGAATTGAAACAACTTCTTTTGCAGCAATTTTAGCATCGGCAGGTTTAGCCATTGGTTTAGCTTTGCAAGGTTCTTTAGCGAACTTTGCAGGAGGAATTTTAATTATAATTTTTAAACCAATTAAAATAGGAGACTTTATTGAAGCTCAGGGAGTAAGTGGTAGCGTAAAAGAAATTGAAATTTTTACTACAAAACTAAATACAACAGATAATAAAGAAATTATTATCCCGAATGGAGCCCTTTCAAATGGAAATATAGTGAACTATAGCACAGAGGCTACTCGTCGTGTAGATTTTACCTTTGGTGTTGGGTATGATTCTGATATTAAGAAAACAAAAGAAGTAATATCGCGCGTTATTAATTCGCATCCGTTAGTTTTAAAAGAACCTGCTCCGGCTGTAAATTTATCAGAGTTGGCAGATAGTTCTATTAACTTTTTTACGCGTGGTTGGGTAAAAAAAGAGGATTATTGGACCGTAAAGTTTGATATCTTAGAACAAATAAAAGAAGCACTTGATGCTGCAGGAATTGAGATTCCATATCCACACAGTGTACAAATCAATAAAAAAGAAGCATAGAATTTAAAACGTTGGTTTCTTTTTCTTTTCAGGAATTACCACAAAATCTTTTAAATAAAAAGGTTCAAAATAAGCGACATCTTCGATGTCGTTTTTTTTGTACTTAAGGTAACTCAATGATGCCATTTCTTTGGACGAAGGAAATTTGTCTTCAACAAATATTGCATTTTTATGTGTAATGGTTTCTTGGCACTTCTGAGACCCATCACCTAAAAAATAAACGCTCCCTTTCTCTAACTCCTCAGAAAAGGAAGTTGCATCTATAATCTCTGCTTTAATTTTTCTTACTTGTTGATGGTCTTTGTCAAAAACAGCTGCATAAACCTCCATTCTTCTTGCATCTAACATCGGCACGATGGTTCCTGCATCAATAGCAATTGCATATGAAAGAGATGTTAATGTATCTATAGAAATTAACGGCTTATTTAAAGCAAAAGAAAGTCCTTTTGCAGCAGAAACACCAATTCTTAGCCCAGTATAAGAACCTGGACCTTTACTAACCGCTATGGCATCTATTTGATCTTTTAATATGTTTCCATCTTTCAAGACAGCCTCAATAAAAGGGTGTAAAACTTCCGCATGCGAATAATTTCCATTATTTAACTCTTTAATTGCAACCACTTCACCCTTATTTGCAATACTTACAGAACAATTTTTGGTGGATGTTTCTATGTTTAGGATAATAGCCAATATTTAATTTTTTCCCAAAGATAGTATTTCAAAAAAACAAAACAGCACAAGTTTTTAAACGAGTGCTGTTCTCCTATATTTTTATTTATTTTATTAAAAAACCAATTCCCCAGAATAGAACTGCAATACTTTAGTTTTAAACACATAATCATATTTAGAACGAATCATTGCACCTTCAGCATTTACCAAACGCGTTCGAACTAAATCAAAATCAAACAAGGTCATTGCACCATAATTAAACCGCTCTTGCGCATTTTTAAATGCCTCTTTCTGGGCTTCTAAAGAAATTTTTGCAGCCTCGTAGGCTTTTAAACTAGATTTAACATCTAAAAATGCTTGTTCTATGGTTTGCTTTAATTGCAGTATCTGAATGTCTAACCTCGTTTCAGAAATTTCTTTATTAATTAAGGATTGTGCAACTCTATTTTTAGTTTGAAATCTATTAAAAATTGGAATATTTAATGAAACTCCTGCTCCATACTGAAAACGATCAACAAATTGTGTTCCAAAACTACTATTAGACTGCCCTGGAAAAAGATTGTTAAATTGATGAAAATAAGAGGTTCCTCCACCCAAATTATAACTTAATGAAGGCAAAAAAGCACCTTTAGCTAATGCCACATTAAAATCAGCATTTTCAATGTCTAATTTTGCACGAGCTATTTCTGGCATATTATTTATAGATTTCTTAAAAACGGAAGAAGAATTGTCGTAAAACAAATTGGCTGAAGGTGTTTCTACTTCTATTGGTGCTACATCAAAATTTTCTGCTGACTCTTGTAATAATTGTGCCATATTTAGTAAGGCTAAATCCAAAGCATTTTCCTGTAAAATTACATTTTGCAAATCATTGGCTGCAGTAGAGCGAAAATTCAATAAATCGCCTTTAGCAGTTAAACCGGCATCAAATCGAGCCTTTGCCGCCTCAATTTGTTTTTTGCTTATGGCTGCTTGTACGCTTGCAACCTCTAAATTTTCTTTAGCAAACAATACATTTAAATACGTATTTACAACTCTTAAAGAAATGTCGTTTTCTATTATTTTTAAGTCATATAAACTACTTTCTACGCCTAATTGCGCCTGCCTATAAGTATTTGTATTTCTAAAACCATTAAAAATTATACCAACACTACTTAAATTAAAAGAACCATTAAAGTTATTTGTATTTGTTAGAACTCCTGTTTGGTCTGGTGATAAACCTACATTATAATTACCACTTGAAGAAGCATTTAGATTTGGCAAAAAATTGCCTTTTGCAATTTCTACATTGCTTTTAGCGATTGCTACACTTAATTTATTCTGTTGAATGGAAATGTTTTTTGCCAACGCCTGGTCTACAGCTTCTTTTAATGTCCATTTCTTTTGTGAAAAAGTGGTTACTGAAATACAAAAGGCTGCAAATATAATAAGTTTAGTTTTCAAGATATTTAAGATTATGAAGATTCATTTATAAGTGGTTATGTCAAAAAGAGAAGTTCTTCAGCACTCGTCTTTCAAATGGAACAAGATCTGTTCCATTAAAAATTGAGAAATTCAACTTTTAACACTCTTAATAAGACGCAGAAAAGCAGCGCATGTTACAGTATGTTTGTTTATTTAAAAACCTAAGCCCTCACCTTCTTATTATACCTGTAAATAGTGAAAAACAAAATTCCTATCAAAAGATACGGAAACACCATTAAATACGTAATACCGTTATTTATGCCCTCTGCAATCGAGACATCACCATTCTCCACCACTGCTTTGCACATAGCACACTGTGAGAAAACAGCTTTAATGTTAAACATAAACAAGATTAAAAAAGAAAAAAATGATTTATTTTTAAACATAGTAAGGAGATATCATTAGATACACTATAACACCAGTAACGGCTACATATAACCAAATAGGAAAGGTTTTCTTTGCTATATTTTTATGCTCACTGAAAAGTCCAAGTTTTGCCTTCATATAGGTAACCAACACTAGAGGAATTACAATAATAGACAACACAATGTGCGTAACTAAAATAAAGTAATACACATATTTTATAACTCCTTGCCCCCCAAATATTGTTGAATCTGAAGTCATGTGATATGCGATGTACATCAACAAAAACAATAAAGAACAGGCAATAGCTGCTGTATTTAGTGTTTCATGTAACTTTTTATTCCCTTTTTTAATTGCAATCACCGCTGCGACTAATAAAATGGCTGTTACTCCATTTATGGTTGCATAGACCGGCGGAAGAAAGGTTAAAGGTGCAACATCAAAGCCTAAACTTCTGAGGTTTACACCAAATAAAGCGGCCACAGCAATTGGAATTACGACCGATAGTGCTGTAATAATTTTTTTATATTTTTTCTCTTGTGCTAATTTATTCATTCAACAGTATTTTAATGTCCTCTTTTAATTCTTTTATTTGATCAGGAAAACCGTTGTCCTGCAAAGCATTGTAATAAATAATTGCATTGCCATTTTCATCCTTTCTAGAGCGGATAAATCCACTTTTATCCACCAGCGCAAAGTAACCGGAATGTTCAAAGCCACCGTGCTCATCAGCACCTTTCCCAGCATATAATTTGAATCCTTGTTTTGCTAAAGCAAATACAACCGCGTCTGATCTACCTGTTAGCAAATGCCAGTTTTTATGTGTAATTCTATTCTCTTTAGCATACGCTTTCAAAACGTCCGGCGTATCTATCTCTGGAGTAATAGAAATAGATGCAATTCCGAATTCAGGATTTCCAAAGAATTCGTCTTGAATAGTGACCATTTTTTGATTCATTATCGGACAAATAGAAGGACATGTTGAAAAGAAAAACTCTACCACATATACTTTATTTTCATAATCCTTTCTGGTAATGGTGGCTCCTTCTTGGTTGGTAAATTCAAAGGCAGGAACTTTTCTTTTTTTCGGGTTGAGTTCATTGGTATATAAATACACCAACTCCGCATTTTTTTTGAAACGGTTTACCACTTTTGGAACTGTATAAATTCCAAATAATAATATAATAAATGCGATCCCAATATAAGAATTTTTCTTCTTCATGGTCTTTTTTATTTACCGATTTGCCTTGTTTTTATTGCGTTCTTTAAAAGCAGCATAGTACTCGTAGTACAAGACGTTCATATCGTCTTTTAGCTTATCCTTTAGTTCAGAAACAGAATTCATATCGTATGCATAAACATATTCTTCTGCTGTTTTACGACCTCTTAAGCTTAATTTTTTGTCTATTATAAATGCCTTATTAGAGGAAAGGGCTACAAGTGGTGCTGCAAGAGAAAAACTAGCGTAGAAAAGATTTATATTCTCTTTAGATGCTGCTACAAAACGCCATTTTTTCATATCTGTGAATGCCCCAATTTCTTCTTTTAACTCTTGTACCTCGATCTCTTTACCTTCTGGAAACAGCGCAATAATTTGAAATTTCTTATTGTCTATAAACTTCTTATAAATTTTTTGATTTAAATTAAAAAGACCTGCCTTGTTTTTATTTACATCTTCTCCTAGGAAACAGACTAGTGAGACATTTCCTGATAAGGTATTGCTTTTTGTAGGATCAATTTCCAAAACATCCGTCACATTTTTTGTAAGGGTAGATAGCTTTGTAAAGTTATTCTTCCCCGTAGAAAGTAATAAAAAACAAATAAGAGGAAAAATAAATAACAAAAATAAAACTACTCTTTTACTAGTGAAAAACTTCATAGGTGCCTTTTAGACGATGTTATTTAATAAATTAAGTATAAATAAAAAGGTGGCTTTCACCACCTTTTATTATTTTATATTACCATCTCACAAGGGGTGATAGTGTATCGAATACATAGCCACCTTCAATTAATAATAGGGTAACTAGGTAAGAAACTAGAAAAACTCCTGACCAAACGATAGAACGTCTAAACCATTTGTTTTCTCCCTCTAAATGCATAAAAACCCATGCAATTCCATATGCCTTTGCCAATGTTAAAATGATAAAAATCCAATTTAACCAGCTAGTTCCCGGACCGCTCAAGTGCAGCGCTTCTGGTTTAATAATTCCTAAATACACCTCTACTAAGGTAATTATAGAAAGGATTCCAAAAACTATCCAAATTCTTTTTGTGTTTGATTCGTGTGCGTGTGCCATTTCTTATCTCTATTTTTTTATTATACTAAGTAGAAAAAGGTAAAAACGAATACCCAAACTAAATCTACAAAGTGCCAGTATAAACCAACCTTCTCTACCATCTCATAATTTCCTCTTTTCTCATAAGTTCCCAAAATCACATTAAAGAAAATAATAATATTAATTATAATCCCTGAAACTACGTGAAAACCATGGAAACCGGTAATAAAGAAAAAGAAGTCTGAAAAACTAGTATTCCCATATTCATTTGCCTGCAAGTTTGCCCCTTCAACAACGGTTTTTACGTTTGCCAAACGCAGCGCTCCCGCTTCCCGAGAAAGAATTGTTTTTTGTTTTTTATCTAAATCTATAAATTCTGTTCTAACTTGAATATCAGGGTTTGCATTATAAGATTGTAAGACTTGTGCTACAGAATAGTTTGGAATTGTTCCTTCACCTTCAAACCAAAGCCCATTTTTTCGAGTATGCTGAATTCTACCATCTGTTCTTGGTGCCGTCACAAAATCTGCTAAAGAAATTTGTTTTCCATCCTTCACAAACTGCAACACTTTGCCCTCCGTAGTTTTTACTGCTCCATAGGTGCCGTTAATAAATGTATTCCACTCCCAAGCTTGCGAACCAACAAAAATAATACCTCCAATTATGGTGGCGAACATATACCAAGTTACCTTACTTTTTTTCATTTGATGACCAGCATCTACCGCCAAAACCATCGTTACAGAAGAAAATATTAAGATAAATGTCATAATTGCAACATAAATCATTGGAAAATCTCCGTGCACAAAAGGTACGTGGGTAAAAACCTCATCTGCTATTGGCCATGAGTTGATGAATTTGAAACGCGTTAACCCATAAGCTGCTAAAAAACCCGAAAAAGTTAATGCATCTGATAGAATAAAAAACCACATCATCATCTTTCCGTAGCTGGCATTGAATGGTTTCGGACCGCCTCCGTCCCATTTCCCTCTTTCTTCAGTTGGTACAGCAATATTTGCTTCCATAAATGTATTCTATTGATTGAATGTTAAAATAGTTGGGCAAAAATAATCATTTTTCATCACCTAATAAAATAGAAAAAGAAAAATAGGTAAATCCACAGTATATCTACAAAATGCCAAAAGTTTGCACCGAGTTCAAACCCCAGCAAATCATTTGGTTTGTACTTATATTTAAAATGGTTATAAATAACAACAAACAGAACAATTACTCCTGCCACTAGGTGTAAAATATGCATTAAAGTAATCCCAATAATAAAAGATGTTGACACCGTGCTTCCTTTGCCTGTAAAATACAATCCAAGGTCTTTTAACTGGTTAAAACCTTCGTATTGCTGCCAAATGAAACCAATCCCTAAAAACAAGGTTACCACTAACAAGACAATTGACAGTTGTCTTTTATCTTGTTTTATAAACTTTTGAGACAGCATTAAGGTAATGCTACTGACTACAATTAAAAAAGTACTCATATAAAAAGCGTCTGGCAAGTCAAAAGTTACCCAATCATCCCTTTTCATACTAATCACATATGCACTTGTTAAACCTGCAAAAAACATGACCATACTTATCATAGAAACCCATAACATTGGTTTTGCAGCTATTTTTCTTGCGACTGTTAATTCTTCTTGTAATGTTTGTTCTACCATCTTCCTTTTTTAATGTAAAAATTTATCTACAACATATATAATTTGCACTACTGTAATGTACAACACACTAGACAACATTAATTTTCTTGCATCTACGTTCTCTTGGCTCTTGTATAGCTTCAGTCCATGATACAACATTAAAATGCCTAACAAAGCCACTATAACAGCTGTTATTGGGTGTATATAAAAAGCTCCTGAAACTTTTAACACAGGTGCTACAGATACTAAAATCATGATGACTGTATAAAAAATAATCTGTTTTATAGCACCTTTGTCTTTGGTACCCATCGGCAACATATTAAAACCTGCCTTTTTATACTCTTCGAACTGCAGCCAACCAATTGCCCAGAAATGAGGAAATTGCCAAAAAAATTGAATTATAAATAAGAAGCCTGCCTCCACACCAAAGTTGTTTGTTGCTGCCACCCAGCCTAACATAAACGGAATTGCGCCTGGAATTGCACCTACAAATACGGTTAAAGGCGTTACTGACTTTAAAGGAGTGTATACACAGGTGTACAAAAAAATCGAAATTGCTCCAAACAACGCAGATTTAGGGTTGATACTGTACAATATTGAAACCCCTAAAATGGTAAACAAAATGGCAATGGTTAAAGCTGCATTTATAGACATTCTACCTGTTGGTAAAGGACGATTTTGCGTACGCTTCATGATTGCATCCGTATCTTTTTCTATGATTTGATTGAATGCATTAGAAGCAGCAACCATAAAAAAACCCCCAAGAGCTAGGAGGAAAAGGGTAAAGTAATTAATCGTTTCCGCAGCTAGAAGGTAACCAGCAACAGATGAAAACACAACGCTTAAAGACAACCCAACTTTAGTAAGTTGCTTAAGGTCTGAAATAATAGTTTTCATAGCTGTTTTCTTATCTGAAAGAACGGCGGTATTCATATCAACACAATTAGCTTGCAAAGATATTTGATAAATATCAATTTACCGCAATTTTTATAGCTTTTGATGTTAAATAAATGAAAAAACCCACTCAATAAATTGAGTGGGAAAATTGCTATGAAAAAGAAAAAGTGTGGTTCTTAAGAAGAACCACATTTCAAATATAGGAATATATTTATATATAAAAAACAAAGTGCGATTAAATTTTAAAATTTAAAGACAAAAAGTGCATGAAAAAATAAAAACCAATCAAATAACTGAGTCCTCGAAAAACGCGTTCTGCACTAACGGTGGGAAATTATTAAGGCGTATCGAAAATTAGCTTTTAAAAACAAGGTTGTTTTTTAATTGATATTCTTGTTCGCTCTCTTTACAAACGGCAAATCCAGTTTCATTGAACTGCAGTCGATGACCATATTCGCTAACCCAACCAATCTGTTTTGAAGGGTTTCCAACAACCAACGCAAAAGGCAACACCTCTTTCGTAACCACAGTACCTGCTCCAACAAAAGCATATTCACCAATATTATTACCACAAATAATAGTTGCATTCGCACCAATACTTGCACCTTTTTTTACAATCGTCTTTTGATATTCATGCTTTCTTTTAATTGCACTTCTTGGGTTCATAACATTTGTAAAAACCATAGAGGGTCCTAAAAAAACGTCATCTTCGCAAATAACACCGGAATATATAGAAACATTATTTTGCACTTTCACATTTTTACCTAAAATAACTTTTGGAGCAACCACTACATTCTGACCAATATTACACCCTTCCCCAATATGGCAGTTGGACATAATATGACTAAAATGCCATATTTTGGTATCTTTCCCAATAGTACAGTTTGTATCTATAATAGCCGTTTCGTGTGCAAAAAAATCTTTCAAATTAGTATTTTAAATTAGTATTATACGCTGAATTTATAATTTCTTTTGAGGAAGAGGTGCCTATTCTGTCTACTCCCAAAGCAAGCATCTTTAGCGCCATTGCATAATCTCTTACCCCGCCAGCGGCTTTTATTTTTAATGGCTTTGCGTTTTTAGAAATCAACTTCATGCTTTCTATCGTTGCGCCGTTGGACTTGCTTGCTTGCGTTTTAAAAAACCCTGTAGATGACTTTACAAATACGTTTTTTGCATTTTCTTCTCCAAAATTTTCTAGTACCACTTTTTTTATAAGTTGTGAAATTACAATTATTTCTTCATTTGATAATGCCGCAACTTCTATAATGAATTTTACAACTTTATGGTGCCTTAAACAAAGTGCTGCACAATGTGAGAGCTCGTCTGTTAAAAGCGAAATATTTCCTGCTTTAAACGCATTATAATTGAGTACAAAATCTAATTCGTGTGCACCAGCATAAATTGCCTTTTGTGCTTCTTCTAGCTTTTCGCCTATGCTTGAATTCCCTTCAGGAAAATCAATGACAGTTCCTATTAGAACAGAAGATTTCGCAACAGCTAGCGCATTTTTCACACTTCCTATATAATTTGCACGAATCATAATTAACTTATACTCGTTCACAATAGCCTCCTCTGTTAACTGCAGTACTTTATGCAAATTCTCCTTTTCAGAAAGACCTGCTTGTCTTGCTGTTTTTAAATACGTGGCATCTAAAAATTGACTAATTTTCATACTACGAAAGTAATGAAACCTACACTGTGTATTACAAAGAAGTACCGGTTACGTTCTATTTATAATTTAACTGGCGCAAAAGGAAGCGTCTGTATACATTCATTATTTGAGCACCAAAATAGAATTTATTCCAAATGTTTTACGGCAACCTGCTCTAGTTCATCATACCAACTCTGACCAAATTTACGAACCAAAGCCTGCTTCACAAACTTATAAACCGGCACCTGAAGCTCTTTTCCAAGAGCACAAGCATCATCACATATTTCCCACTTATGATAATTTACTGCAGAAAACTCGCTATATTCTTTTACTCGTATGGGATATAAATGACATGAAACAGGTTTTTTCCAGTCAATTGCTCCAGAATTATATGCTTCTTCAATACCACAAAGTGCTGTTTTTTTTTCATCAAAAATAACATAGGCACAATCTGCGTCATTAATTAAAGGTGTTTCTAGCTCTCCCCATTCGCTTGTAATTGAAGTGCCTTGCTTTTCTATTTCAGCAATTCCTTCTTTTCTTAAAAAAGGCTTAATTTTTGGATAAATATCTGCTAAAATTTCAGCCTCTTCCTTATCTAGCGGAGCACCTGCCTCGCCATCAACACAGCAAGCGCCTCCACAAGCCGAAAGATTACACAAAAAATCTTTTTCTATGATATCCTCTGAAACTATTGTTTTTCCTAGTTGAAACATGCCGCAAAAATAGGGGATTTTTTTTCTTTAACTTTACACTTTGTTAAAGTTAGTTGACTAATTTTGAAAAAATAAAGTAAAGGAATATGAAATTTAATTTTAAAGAAATATTTACAGCCTTTATGGTCTTGTTTGCAGTAATAGATATTATTGGAAATATCCCTATTATCATAGACTTGCGTAAAAAGGTAGGACATATTCAATCCGAAAAAGCATCTATAATTGCAGGTGTTATTATGATTGTTTTTCTTTTTTTAGGACAAAGCTTACTAACTTTAATTGGCATTGATGTAAATTCTTTTGCCGTTGCAGGAGCACTTATCTTATTTTTTATTGCTTTAGAGATGATTTTAGGAATTACACTGTATAAGGACGATGAAAATAATGCCACAATTACAGCCACTGTTTTCCCATTGGCTTTCCCGTTAATTGCAGGTCCAGGAAGCTTGACAACCTTACTTTCTTTGCGAGCAGAATTTCATATAGAAAATATAATTGTAGCCGTTTTATTAAATGTTGCCTTAATTTATGTGGTGTTGAAAACATCTTCGAAAATAGAGCGCATCATTGGTCCTATTGGAATTCAAATTATTAGAAAGATTTTTGGCGTTATATTATTGGCTATTTCAGTAAAACTATTTGCTCAAAACATTAAAGCCTTATTTATATAATATGGGTTTTGATGCGTTGATTATAGGCGGTGGAGTTGCCGGTTTACAATGCGCTTTGGTATTAGGATCAGCAAAAGATAAGCCTTTTGCAATCCATAAAAAAATTGGTGTTATTGTACATCAAAAAGCATCACATTTACAAAATGCTTTGTTTAATAATGTTTTAGGATTGTCTCCAAAAACAATTGGTAAAGATCTATTAGTTACTGGGAAACAGCAATTATCAGCGCTATATCCTTTGGTCTCTCAGATAGAAAACGAAAAAGTAATTTCTATTTCGGATATAAAAGATGGATACAAAGTCAGCACGAATAAAGCTACGTACAACTCTAAAATTGTAATTATCGCCTTAAACTATTCAAAACCATTTACAATAGCGGGGTTAGATCACTTTATTGAACCACATCAAAAAGAAAATCCAGAAAAAAATAGAATTCAACTTAAGAATAAAAGTGCTTGTATTAAAAAAGGGTTGTATTGTTGCGGCACCATTTCCGGTTGTAGAAGTCAATTTTCAATTGCAGCAGGAAGTGGAGCTGCCGTTGCAACGGATGTTTTAACCGTTTGGAATGCTGACAACCCTGTTAAAATCCACGATAAAATTTAAATAAAAAAC
>TARA_B110000503_G_scaffold133899_1_pt1 | contig 17608 bp, 13 predicted proteins | sample TARA_B110000503 | Tara Oceans TARA_B110000503 (sample SAMEA4397472) | marine metagenome | biome: Polar Biome; feature: [SRF] surface water layer (ENVO:00010504); material: water (ENVO:00002006), including particulate matter (ENVO:01000060) such as... | depth 5 m | reverse complement strand
ATAAGACGCATAAACTGCCAAAAAAAATAGGATGGATTATTTTAATCTACATAGGCGCATAGATCCATACTATAGACAGTGATTCACTCAGAAAAACACAAAAAATTACTCAAAAATAATAGTTTATTGAACTAGAAAACCATGTCATTGGTCTAGCTGTTTCGCCATTACTGCTGTCAATGTTAGAGCTCGTTCGGTTAGGATTACTGCCTATTCTATCCGACCACGTGACTTTGAACGATGTATTCAATGGCCCTAAGTACTCTAACGAAAAACCATACCCTCTTAATGTTACATCATTTGTGTTACCCGCTAGAGTTAGTGTCTGATTTGTTGATGGATTAACATCTTTTTTGTATTGCTTAACATAACCATGGTCATAAAAAGTAGCAATTGTAATTTCATTAGTCAAAATATAATCATAGTCTACCTTAAATAGAAGCCCATGGGTTCCTCCAACCTCACTAGTAGGGTAAGCACGGACAGTCCTTTCCCCTCCGAGGAAAAATTTCTGTGATGAATCTAGATTTTTATTTCCATACTGACCAGAAAATTCGAAGGTAACAGAGTTTTTATCATTGATAAATTGGGTAAAATTCATGGCGCTAGAAATGATGGTATGAGATCCATCAGTATTTTCATTTTTTTTGCCATCCTTAAAAGTGACTGGACTGTCGCCGTAGTCATTATGTCCTAGGCCGTAATTTATGGTCCCATAAAATTCACCGCCCATTAACCCACCGGTTAAATCCTGGTAGTTAGCTCCGATATTAAAAGTCTTAACTTTATAGTCGCTCTCATTTCCGAACGAGGACCTGTTTACTAGTTGTTTTATATCTAATGATGAGGTTAGATTCAAATTATTAATACGACTGCGGATGAGAGGGTAACTAGCATCAAAAGATATCGTTCGAGACAAACCCGATAGATCCAGACTTTCAGCCTCTCCGTTCACAACATCGTAGCTCATCAAGCTGAAGTTAACACCAAAGTTTAAACCAGAGTAGCCAACGGGAGTTGTATAACCGAAACTTCCGTATGTCACCCCACTTGTTCTGAGTATCATTGTATCGAAACGGTCACCAACACTCCTCGGACTAAGCAGGCTTGAGGAAATAAGTGTTTGGTGATACCCAGTAGCCTTGGACCCATAATTGTCATATTTTATTGCATTTATGAGCCAAGGTTCGTTGATCATCCTAACACCAGCATCTGTCTCACCGGGATTTTCACCTGCTTGAAGCGATTGATTAACCATTACTCCTGCTAAATCACTAGCTATTAAAGTGGCTCTCTCCAATTTAAAGGTATCAACTGGCGTACCAACGGGAAGATTATATTCAATATAATTTTTTATAATTTCTGGATCGACAAGGTAGTCAATATTTGGGTCAATCAGTAATTTTGCACCGCCAAATATACCTTCACGAATAATGATAGAGACAGTTCCATTAGTGATATCTTGTTTTGGTAAACTAGCGCGGCCCACCAATCCTTTCTCTTGATAGAGAAATGCAACTTCATCGATGGATAACTTCAGTTCGTCAATCGTTACTTTTCGATTAAGCAGGGGATTGAATAGCACATAAATTTCTTCGGTTGTAATTAATTGATTTCCTGTTAAGACGATTTTCTTAATAAAAAACTCAACCTCGCCTTCAGAGAGAATTTTGGGCTCTATGATTGGTTCTTTTTCAGGCTCAGGGTCTATTTGTTGTGGCTGAATTTTTTTTATTTGGCGCTCGATTTGTTTGAGAACTTGGCCAGCATCGGGTGCACCTGGTGAAGCCATAGAAAAAGGCGAAAAAATACATGCTGCACAGCAAACAACGTGGAGTATTGATCGAAAATCACTTAAAAATAATTTCAATAGATTAGCCCTAAAATGTACAATCAAAATAATTACCTGGTGATTCACTTTAGTAATTTTTCAATAGAATTATCAAATTCAAGTATTTTAGAGTGACCCTTTTGTTGAGGGCATCACTCCTATCATCCTTGGGTCAAGCTCTGCTGCCATGCGCAAAGCACGGCCAAATGCCTTAAAAATTGTTTCAATTTGGTGATGTGCATTATTACCGCGAAAATTATCAATATGCAGCGAAATGCCTGCATGATTAACAAATCCCTGAAAGAATTCATAGGTTAAATCTACGTCAAAATCTCCAACCTTGGGGCGAGAAAAATCAGCAAACATCTCTAATCCAGGACGCCCCGAAAAATCTACAACAACACGAGATAAAGCTTCGTCTAGAGGTACATAGGCATGGCCATAGCGACGAATACCTTTTTTATCCCCGAGAGCCTGCTTAAACGCCTGTCCAATAGTGATGCCCACATCTTCCACTGTATGATGATCATCTATTTCAGTGTCACCCTTGGCTTTCACAGTCAAATCTATTAGACCATGTCGCGCAATTTGATCGAGCATATGGTCAAGAAATGGTACGCCCGTTTCAAAACTGGCCTGGCCTGTACCGTCAATATTAATCTCAACAGAGATTTGAGTCTCAAGTGTGTCGCGACTCACTTTAGCTTTTCGTTGCGTCATGTACTCCTCCAAAACACTTTATATAAACAAAGACTCTTTGCATCCAGATTTACTAGAACGACCGCTATCCTATAAACCAGGATAATCATACATAAAAAATTTTATGTAGCCCATTCTATCATAGCGCTAGCGAAGGAGCCCTTCCAGAATAAGGGTACATTCTATTGCAACTTACACTAGGAATCATTCCTATATACCCTAAAATTTTTACTTTTATCACGAATAAAAAATACGAAAAGCTTCATTAGCTAGAATAAATCAAGCACCTATCAGGTAAAATGCTAACCTATGGTAATCTACTTAGCAGTCTATGGTTTTGGTAAGTATTAGGATAAATAAAAAAATGTCGTCACAGGAGCGGTCTAATTGAAACTATTAAAGGTCTTTATTTGGATAATATGCCTACTCAGTATAGTTGCTATTACAACGGCATCATTTTTAATGATAGGCGTAGACCCAAACAGTTACAAACCCGAACTATCAAAACTTGCCAAAGAAAACGGCATCAATCTAGCAATAGATGGTGATCTTAGCTGGTCATTCTTCCCAAATCTGGCAGTTAATGCCGGCGCTACATCGATATCAGGACAAAACATTCCGGAGATTCATTTCGAGCAGGCTGACTTCAGCCTAGACTGGATGGCTCTACTGTCTAGTACCGTACGCTTCAAGACAATAGCGATATATGGTGCAGACATTACCGTTAAGGCAACCGCAGAAGCTGAAAATATTGTCGCTGCCTCGACTAAAATTACTTCAACAAAAAAACAAAATGCAAGCCTTCCAGCCCTGCCTTTTGAGCTTGCTATTGATGGCCTAAATCTAAAGAATGCTAAGCTTACTATCTTTTCAACAGGCCAACAGAAAATAATTGTAGAAAAAATAAATCTTACCGGAAAAGACCTTAATTTAGATGAAAAACCATTTTCTGTAGGATTAAAATTTTCAACCCTCCATCCAGGCTATCCAACTCCAATTGATGTCACTTTCAGCTCTCAAATTATATTTCATGGAAAAGAAAAAACGATAGCGTTAGAATCCACAAAGTTGAGCGTTAATGGCATCGAAAATCTGCCCATTGCTGTAAGTTTTAACGCTAACTATCAGCTAGACAAACTACTAACTCTAGACAATCTTAAGTTTACATCAGATGAGTTCACTATTAATGGTGACGCCTCGCTGAAGTTGGCTAGTCCTCGCGCACTCAATATAAAACTCAGTGGCACTGATTTAGCTCTGCCTGCGACCTTGCAAAAAATTGATCAAAAAGCTACTAACGGTGAGCCACCGCATCACAAAGGATCTGCCGCACAAGCTTTGCTTTCACCTATTGTTGCACCTCTTGCCCTGTTGGAGGGGGGTAAAAGCCATATCGAGATAAACCTTGCTAGCTTTAGTGTTGATCAAACCGTTATCAGTAAGCTTCACCTGAACTTATTTTCCAACAATAAGATCGTAGAAGTAACAGACCTATCTGGAGAAGTTTTTGATGGCACCTTCCAAGCAACGACAAGGATTGACCTCAGCAATAGCATACCTCGTATAAAATTCTCCAACACAATCCAGGGTATTGATATCAACAAAGCGCTGTCATCTCTTGCAGATTTATCGGATATCAATGGGACCCTTTCCGCAGATTTTAATGCGACCAGTCAAGGGGATACTCAGGATACACTCATCGACAACATGCATGGAGCTGGTGCACTGTTGGCAGAAAACCTTAAGTTTGGCATGATCAATGTGGAGCAAAGCTATTGCAAGATGGCCTCTATTATAGAAAAACGTGCCTTATCCGGCCAATCATGGCCTGAATACACTGAGCTACAGAACCTAAAAACCAGATTTTCATTAGACAAACAAATCGTTACCATACCCAGTCTAACCAGTGGCCTGGGCAACCTTGCTATCTCCGGGGATGGCCAAGTTAATCTAAAAGAACAAACTTATAACGTGCTAATAAAGGCTAACCTTAAAGGGGATCGAACCTCTGAAGCCGGTTGTCCTATTAAAAGTAAAAGTATAAGAAACAAAGATCTACCTCTACGTTGCAGCGGCTCATTTGCACCAGACGGCAGCACGAGATGTCTTCCTGAGAAGGGATTTATTACACAGCTCTTAAAAGAGACGGTCAAAGAAAAGCTTATTAATAATTTACTGAATTCAAAATCTGATGCAGGCGCAGAAAACAGCGAGGGGACTCAGACTAAAGACGTCAAAGAGCAGATCATAGATACACTACTAAAAGGCCTATTTAAGTAGTGGTTGCGGCCGCCCTCGAAACAACTTCAGATTACCCCGAAAGGTTATTTTCGTCTAAATTACTGCAGTGGTTTGATCTGTATGGTCGCAAAGATCTGCCATGGCAACATAATCCTTCGGCCTACAGGGTGTGGGTATCCGAGGTTATGCTTCAGCAGACTCAAGTAAGCACTGTGATACCCTATTACCAGCGCTTTATGGCCAGCTTTCCTGACCTCAAAAGCCTGGCTGGGGCGACCGAAGATCAAGTGCTTCATCATTGGAGTGGCCTTGGCTACTATGCTCGCGCTAGAAATCTACACAAGACAGCAAAGCTGCTCACAGTTACTCTAGATGGCAATTTTCCAGAAAGCCTAGAGGCGCTAGAAACCCTACCAGGAATAGGCCGATCAACAGCAGGGGCAATATGCGCTATTGCTTATCAAAAAACTGCCCCCATTCTTGATGGCAATGTCAAGAGAGTGCTTGCAAGGCATGAAGCCATCAACGGCTGGCCTGGAGCAAGCGCAACAACAAAAATCCTATGGAAGATTGCTGAAAAGCACACACCAAAAGAAAGAACAGCGGACTACACTCAGGCAATTATGGATCTTGGTGCTACCCTGTGTACCCGAACAAAACCTAGATGCCAAGAATGCCCTATTAAAGCTGACTGTAAAAGTTTCAATGCAGGAAATCCAGAAAGCTATCCGTCAAAAAAGCCTACTAAAAAAATCCCCACAAGAACTTGTTTTTTTCTGATGATTCTTAATTCCAGTGGTGAATTTTTACTACAAAAACGCCCGTCTAAATCACTTTGGGGCGGGCTATGGGCATTTCCTCAATGCGACCATGAAAAAGACATCTCTATTGTTTGCGAGCAACTCAACCAGCCTGCAAAATCATGGGCAATACTTTCAGCTAAACGCCATACTTTTAGCCACTTTTATCTAGATTACCAACCAGTCATGATAGAATGTTATCCTCAAAGTGCTTTAATGGATAAGCAGGATACTCTCTGGTATAACCCCGATACACCATTAGAGATAGGCATAGCCAAACCTATAGCAAGCCTACTAGGCGAAATTAAACGAAAAAGAGGTTAACTTATGGCACGTATGGTGTTTTGCAAAAGAATAGGCAAGAAATTAAAAGGTCTTGATACCCAACCCTTTCCAGGACCCAAAGGACTTGAAATTTTTGACAATATTTCTAAGGAAGCTTGGGATGAGTGGCTAGAGCATCAAACTCGGTTGATAAATGAAAAGCATTTAAACATGATGGATCTCACAGCGAGAACCTATCTAAACGAACAAAGAAATAAGTTTTTCTCGGGCGAAGAAATCGATCAAGCTGAAGGGTATGTGCCTACTTCAAAGTAATTTACTGCGATGCTATTGACGATACAAAGATGAGGAGGTTTAATACGCGCCTCTTTTCGCAGGACCATTGCGTCACTTTATTACGCCCAGATAGCTCAGTCGGTAGAGCAGAGGATTGAAAATCCTCGTGTCGGCGGTTCGATTCCGTCTCTGGGCACCACCTATCTTTTTACACCCCGCTACACTCCATACCACCGTTGACTTTAAGACTTCCTGCTGTATAAAAAATTCCAAGGTAGTCTATTTTCTTATAGAGGGCTAGGTTCGACTACTTAATATTAAGCACATAGATTCGTAAAAGTGGAATTTGGAAATACTTTGATTTAATGTATCTTCTATAAAAAAAGAAACCGGTTACAGGAATGAAAACACTGCTCCCCATCCTCCTTTTAGTTATTCCTTTTTTGTGTTTAGCTGAAGAACGCCTAACCCCGCAAGGCGCACTAACAGGATTTCCTCTCTGTGCTATATCGTCCTCTTATGGTCAAAGATGCAAAGTCTTTAGTGATAAAGAAAAAGCTGCATTTACCCCATCACAAATTGAAGAAATAACAGATATCGAAATAGATACCGATACCGATACTCTAAACATCACTACAGAGGATTGGATGTACAGCTTTTCTATAAATAACACTGGCGCAAATCAAGTAACCTTGATGTTTACCGATGATGCTAAGTTTGTTACTTACTTCACTAGTACAGAATTTGATATACGATGGGATGAGAATCAAAAAAACTGGTTTATATTAGGCGAGGAAACTGACTATATTGGTGGCAGCGCAGAAAATAAGGACAATGAAGGAAAATATATTTCTTATTCTAAGCCGATACCGTTTTACCAGAAGAATTAATAAAATAAAAACTGCATCGCCCAAACCATCGACTTCAATAACCTCCGCCCTGTGATATTTTGCTAAATATTCACTCCGAGAAAGTCTTGTCATGCAGCACAGCCTTAGATCCATCAATTGGATCCTATCCAGCAAGACCTCTTCCGCTAGACACAACATCATCAACAGGCTTTGTGATCCCGTGTGGCGCCGGAATGCCATCCTCATCGACATGAACAAAAACTAATTCAGAAACCTGAGTGATAACTTTAGTTGTCTTTTTATTTCTGACAATACAGGATAACGTTAAGGATGTGGTTCCAAGACTAATCAGCTCAGTGCCTATTTCGATAATATCTCCAATTCTGGCTGTGGAAACAAATTCAACTTTAGAAATCAGCTTAGTGACTAATTTTTCAGAGCCAATCTGACAAGTCGCAAATATAAACGCTTCTTCATCAATCCATGCCAAGACTCGACCGCCAAACAAAGTACCATTTGAGTTTAAATCCCTAGCGCTAATCATTTTTCTAGTTCGAAAAAGCATCGTAATCCCAATAACTCCTTATTTAATGTGCTTTAATGGTAGCCACATTGAACGGCTACCATTAGTGAATTTTTACTCGTGTTTTAACAATTATTTAATTAAGGGCTCAGCCATACTATTATAAACATATAAAATAACCCAACCTCTTCTTGAAGTAAAAGGTACTATATAATATATCACCATTATTACTAAGTTAATCTTTCGGTATAGAATTGAAAGGCCCATCTTTTGACGACACTAATCGAATAACTCAATAATAGACTTAGAAAATCATTATGCAAAAATCGATTCGCTTTCCACTAATAATAAGCTCAGTAGTTGTTTTATGGATGCTTAGTGGAATATTTTCTGTCACCCAGACGACCAATTCATCAAATTTATCCACTCTAAAGCAAAAAATGACTGTTGAAGCTACAGAAATAACCTCACAGGAGATCTCAGATGAAATTGTCCTGCAAGGCGAAGTAGAACCACTAAGAAAAATAACAATCAGATCCCATACTGCAGCGCATGTGCTAAGAATTATAGGGGAAAAAGGCTCTTTTGTTGTAGATGGATCTCTTCTCTTTAGGCTGGCTACAGCAGACCGATCGGCTCAATTTTTTAGCGCCAAAGCAGAACTGACAGCTGTTCAAGACAAAAAATCCCAGCTGCAAGAGCTAGTACTCAGCAATCCCTCTATGGGACGCAAACTTGAGATAGTCAGCAATGAGGTTGCAATGGCTGAAACAAATCTTAGGAAGATGATTTCAGAACGAGGGAACATTTTAATTAAAACCCCATTTAGTGGGGTGTTGGAAGATTACATGGTAGAAGTTGGAAGCCATGTTGAAAAAGGCGATGCTCTCGCTCTCATTTTAGATGAATCAATAGTCAAAGCGGTAGGCTATGTTTCACAGCAAAGTATCAGAAAACTACATCTTGGGCAAGAGGTAACGATCCATCTGCTGGACGGGCAAGAAGCTAAAGGTAAACTCAGTTACATTGCCAGCTCTGGAGATGAAAAAACCCACAGTTTTAAGGTGGAGGCACAACTAGCTAATCCTGCCGGAACACTTAAATCTGGGACTAGCGCCAGAATGCACATCACCACAGGATATACGACTGCTCACTTTATATCCGCAGCAAGCCTTTCCTTGGATATCAAAGGTAATGTGGGGGTAAAAGCTATAACTGAAAAAGACTTAGTGAGATTCTATCCCGTTCAACTCTTGCGCACAGAAACAACAGGAATCTGGATAACAGGCCTACCTCATAAGCTGCGAATTATCACTCAGGGTCATGGATTTGTTAGTGAGGGTGAATTTGTGGAAGGGGTTCCCCCATCTTGAGGCCGCTATTCCAATGACGATCATTGACCTCGCATTTTCACGCAGCAGGACTGTTCTTCTTGGCTTACTGTTTGTTCTAATTTTTGGTGCCACTGCCTATCAGAATATACCCAAAGAAGCTGAGCCAGATATTCCTATTCCATTCATCTATGTGTCCATGAGACATGAAGGTATTTCGCCAGAAGACGCCGAACGACTACTCGTTAAACCGATGGAAAAAGAACTACAGTCCATAACAGGATTAAAAGAGATGAGGAGCACTTCTGGAGAGGGGTACGCTTCAGTTCAACTTGAATTCAGCGCAGGGTTTGACAATAAAAAAGCTAAATCAGATGTTCGAGAAAAAGTCGACACAGCCAAAACGGAACTTCCAGACGATACAGATGACCCAGAAGTAATAGAAATAAACGTAGCCTTGTTTCCCGTGCTGACTGTCTCTTTATCTGGCCCTGTTCCTGAAGCCACCTTAGTTGGAATCGCTCGAGCTTTAAAAGATAAGATTGAGTCACTACCAGGTGTTCTCGAGGCCAACATTGGTGGTGACCGAGAAGCAATTCTTGAAATAATAGTAGACCCAGCGGTCATGGAGACGTACCAAGTAAAGTATGAAGAGCTTTTTTCTTTTATCCGCAACAATAATCTTTTAGTTGCAGCTGGAGCATTGGACTCCGGAGCTGGTCGACTGGTGCTCAAAGTACCTGGTGTTATCGAGAATTTGGAAGATGCGTTAAGTATGCCGGTCAAGGTAGAAGACGGTCGTGTGGTCACATTCGGCCAAATTGCTAGCATCAAGCGCAGCTATAAAGATCCAGCAAGCTTTGCACGAGTTGAGGGGCGAACTGCTGTGACATTAGAGATTAAGAAACGAGTTGGCGCTAATATTATTGAAACTATTAATGATGTCAGGGAGCTTGTTGAAACTGAACGCCAACTACTACCAGCCTCATTAGAAGTGCGCTACATGCAAGACAAATCCAATAAAATTAAAGGCATGTTGAACGATCTACAAAACAACATTCTTTCAGCAATCATTCTTGTCATTATTGTCATGATTGCTGCCCTAGGATTTAGGTCTGCTTTACTGGTTGGTCTTGCGATACCGGGCTCCTTTCTTACAGCAATACTTGTACTAAATACCCTCGACTACACTCTTAATATTGTAGTTCTATTTAGCCTCATCCTTGTAGTTGGCATGTTAGTTGATGGTGCAATCATTGTAGTTGAGCTAGCCGACAGGCGAATGAATGAAGGGATGTTGCCGCAAGAAGCCTACCTCTCTGCAGCGAAACGAATGGCTTGGCCAATAACCACCTCGACTATCACTACTCTGGCAGTCTTTATGCCGCTGCTTGTTTGGCCTGGTATGGTGGGAGAGTTTATGAAATTTCTCCCCATCACAGTAATGATTGCCTTAATTGCTTCTTTATCCATGGCGTTAATTTTTATTCCTGTCCTGGGCACAGCTATTAGCCAAAAAAATAAAATAGCAAGCAGAGTAGTCAGTGGGGCCATCACAGAGAAGTATGTCCAATTCCTGAGAAAACTTTTGAAAATGCCAGCAAAAACTCTAGGGATATCTATTGCTATAATGACAGGTGTTTTTGTTTTGTACGGATTCTTAAACAAAGGTCTCGAGTTCTTTCCTGAAGTTGAGCCTGAATTTGGTTTAATCCAAATCCAAGCTAGAGGCGATCTTTCAATATACGAAAAAGACAAGATCGTCAGAAAAGTTGAAGGTCAAATATCAGGCATGAAAGAGGTACGCTCAGTATATGCACGCTCGTTCAACAAAGAGAGCAGAAAAAATACCGCGGCGGATGTCATTGGAACTATTCAACTAGAATTTCTAGACTGGGATAAAAGACGGCCAGCTGTACAGATTTTCAATGAAATGCGGGAACTGACTTCAGATATTCCAGGTATTAAGCTTGAATTTCGTAAATCCAAGGATGGTCCAGGATCAGATAAGCCAATACACCTTGAATTTAACGCTTATGATTTTTCTCGAGTACCACCTGCTGTAAAAAAAATTCGCCAGCTTATGGAAGATCAGGGTGGCTATGTGGATATTGAGGATAATTTACCCCTGCCAGGCATTGAATGGCAGATTGAAGTTGATAGGGCTTTAGCTGCTCGTTATGGCGCAGATATAGCAACACTTGGTCAGTCAATAAAGATGATTACCTCGGGTATAAAAGTGACTGATTACCGTCCAGATGATAACGATGATGAAGTGGATGTTATGGTTAGATTCCCCGCCAGTGATCGTCATTTAGGTCAATTGGATCAGTTGCGTATCTCCACAGCGACCGGGATGATCCCCATCAGAAATTTTGTAACTATACAGCCGGCCCCAAAGAGTGGCTCTATCACCCGAGTTAACTCGCATCGAACTATCACATTAAAAGCCGATGTTGCTGAAGATATACTCCCAGATACGCAGCTCAAAGCACTGGTAGCAATTTTAAAATCTACTAACCCGGATTCTCAGGTATATATCCATGTTAAAGGGGAAGACAAAGAAAAACGGGAAGCCATACAGTTTCTTCTTGGTGCTTTTTTGACTGCATTAATACTGATGGCTTTGGTTTTGGTTACTCAATTTAACTCTATATACCAAGCGCTTCTGGTGTTATCTGCTATCGTTTTTTCTACCACAGGAGTGCTTTTAGGGCTCCTCATAACAGCACAACCCTTTGGAATCGTCATGGTGGGACTAGGCATTATCGCATTAGCCGGTATTGTAGTTAACAACAACATAGTGTTGATAGACACCTATAATCGCATGCGTAAAAATGGCTTTAACCCCATTGATGCCGCCATAGAAACCGGTCGAAGAAGACTCCGACCTGTATTCTTAACTGCTTTCACTACCATCCTTGGATTAATGCCTATGGTGCTAGCCATGAATATAGATCTTGTCGACCGTAGTATTAGTTTTGGTGCGCCCTCTACGCAATGGTGGACACAGCTAGCTAGTGCTATTGCCGGAGGGTTGACATTTGCCACCCTGTTAACTCTTGCTTTAACTCCTTGCCTGCTGGTGCTGGGAGAAGAACTGATGGGGAAACTTTCCTCTGTAAAAAAATATATACTCCCCATAAATCTAGACTTTATTAATCGTAGAAAAAAATAATTCGCTTAAATATTGAAAAGTTACTAGTTATTTTAACTCAATCATCAATTAGACATATTAGCTTAGGACGGTTCCATTGACTCTTTTCCACTCTCTTTCTCTACACAAGCAACTTCTTAGGGCCTTGGAAAAAATGGCTTTAACTGAAGCTACGCGTGTTCAAGAGCAAGCAATTCCACTAATACTGGAAGGCAAAGACCTAATGGTATCAGCGCAGACAGGTAGCGGAAAAACTGCAGCATTTTTACTGCCTATATTGCAGCGCATCTTGATGCAGGATGCTCCTCAGTCTGGCACTCGTGCTCTTATTTTGCTTCCCACGAGAGAATTAGCATTGCAAACAAAAAACTATCTAGAGCAACTAGCGTCTTTCACTTATATTAAATGCGGTATCATCATTGGCGGGGAAGCATTTAAATACCAGGTGGCAACTCTTAGAAAGAATCCAGAAATTCTTATAGCAACCCCAGGGAGACTGGTCGAACATATTGAAAGAGGGACGCCTGATTTTAACACTTTAGAAGTTCTGGTATTGGATGAAGCAGATCGAATGCTTGACATGGGTTTTGCTGTTGACATGCACACGATTGCATCAAACTGCAGTGAAAAGAGGCAGAATTTACTATTTTCAGCAACACTTCACCACAAAGAGCTTGGGCGGATCAAAGCAACCTTTATGGACCCAAAATTTATAGAAGTTGACCCCTCTCGACAGCTTCCTCCACAAATCAGTCAACAAATTATTTTGTGTGACCACAAAAAACACAAAGAAGCGTTAGTTGAAGCGGTAATTAACGAGGAGAAAGCACGGAAAGTCTTTATTTTCTGTAAAACTCGATTACAGTGCCAACAACTCAGTAATTTATTGAACTTTAAAAAATATAGCTCTGCTTGTATTCACGGCGAAATACCTCAAAGCGACCGAAAACAAATCATGCATAAGTTCCGCCAGGGTAGCATAGAGATACTTGTTGCCACTGACTTGGCAGCACGCGGATTGGACATTAGCAATGTAGAGCTAGTGATCAATTTTAACCTTGCGTTATCTGGGGATGAGCACATACATCGTATTGGGCGCACCGGTCGCGCTGGAGAAAAAGGTAAGGCCATTACCCTAATTGAAGCCAATGACTGGAACCAAATGTCTAGCATCGAGCGCTATCTGAAAATCCGTTTTGAGCGAAGAACGATTAAGGGGCTCGAAGCCAGCTATAGCGGGCCTAAAAATCTTAAAAATTCTGGGAAAATAGCCGGCACAAAGAAAAAAAAGCTTGGGAAGAAGAGTGTTAAAAATCCTAAAAAAGAGAAGTCTAAAACTGCGATCACGAAACGACAAAAAGAAGCTCGGCCCCTTGCTGGAAAGGATGATGGCTTTGGTGTGCTGCTAAAGAGAAAATAAAATTTTATTTACAAAAATCCTAACATCTTTTACATATTTCTAGAATCATAAGCCCAATGCAATAAAGCCTGCCTTTGTTTCTTTCTGCAACTCAGATCATAAGGCTCGCAATATTTCTTTACTGCCCCCGCGTGTCGACTAAATGCCCTCCATCGCTTAATTTGCCGGAGATCTTCATCATGTGTCCTCCTGCCCATGTAATATCGACAATACCACTGAAACCATCCTCGAGGGTCTTGAGAATGAATCCACCCTTTTTTATTCCACTCGCTCAGTGGCTGAGATGCATCTACAGAAAAATAATTTAAACTAACATTCTTCTCAGACTGACTCAGTCTTGCTTTAGTGAACCAGTCGCCAGGAAATTCGTCCCTGCAATCATTCATATATTTTCCACCAAATATCCCTAAAGCTAGCATTTCTTTTGGGGTAAGTTGTGGCTCAAAAATAGCGCTAAATTTTTTACCGGCAGGGGCAACTAGATCATATGAATAATCGATCTGCATTTTATCATTTACAAGAATTGTCTTCATATCCAACCATGCGCCCAAAAACTCTGATCTTTTAGCTCTTTCCAGCACAGAGATACCATACGGTTTGATACAACCGACTCTATAGAGCAAACAATGATAGCTCCTTGCTCATCAAGTTGAATTTTGGTAACTATAAAATGCTTTTCGTTGTTTTTTGGCCTAATAGCTGTCCATTTACTATTAAGCAGTTTCTTTGAATTAATCTGATTCACTAGCGTTCTCGATATTTTAAGCTGCTGCTGACATACTTTGCAGAACCAATACGCACCAACATGCTCAAAAATTTTTATAAAGACTACGCATCTCTGCAAAACAATAAACAAGGTGCTTTGTTTTTTATCATTAAAGGGCTCTCAGCCCTCCAAGCAACTTATCAACGCTATCTTTGGCATCACCAAACAGCATACGCGAGTTATCTTTGAAGAAGAGAGGATTATCAACACCGGCATAACCTGAGGCCATCCCACGCTTCAATATTACCACTTGAGCGGCTTTCCAGACTTCCAGAACAGGCATGCCAGCGATAGGGCTATTTGGATCATCCATAGCGGCAGGGTTAACAGTATCATTAGCGCCAATCACTAATACCACATCGGTGGTTGGAAAATCATCATTTAGCTCATCCATCTCCAATACAATATCGTACGGCACCTTGGCTTCTGCTAATAGAACATTCATATGCCCCGGCAAACGTCCTGCCACAGGGTGTATACCAAAGCGTACCATGACGCCTCTATCGCGAAGAAGCTTCGTGATTTCACCTACTGCACTTTGCGCTTGAGCAACAGCCATGCCGTAGCCCGGTACGATGATCACAGATTGAGCAGAAGCCAATTCCTCGCAAACCTCTTCTATAGAGAACTCTTGAACTGCCATACCGGTATCAACGGCAGCAGCACTCGAGCCTCCGGATGTCTGACCAAATCCACCCAAAATAACACTCATAAAAGAACGATTCATCGCGCGACACATAATGTAACTAAGAATGGCTCCGCTACTGCCAACCAGCGCTCCGGTAATGATCAATAGGTCATTACCTAGCATAAATCCAATAGATGCGGCCGCCCAACCAGAGTAACTGTTCAACATAGACACTACGACTGGCATATCCGCGCCACCAATAGCCAAAATAAGATGAATGCCCAATACAGACGCTATACACGCCATAATAATCAAGGCTAATAGACTCTCTGTCTCGAAAAACCATACTCCTAAAGCAATCACTAACCCCAAAGCCACAAGGTTCATTGCGTGTCTTCCTGGTAGAGTTAAGGCGACACTAGACACCAATCCCTCAAGCTTACCGCAAGCAACCAGTGATCCTGTAAAAGTAATAGCACCAATAAATACGCCTAAGAATATCTCCACCATCTTGATGGAATGCTCAGCGCCAGAGGTTTCGATCAGCGGATCAAGGTGACCCGAAAATCCTACCAAAACTGCAGCCAGGCCAACAAAACTATGCAATAGAGCTACCAATTGAGGCATTTGAGTCATTTCTACTTTATTGGCGAGAAACAATCCTGCAGCAGAGCCAATAACTAGCGCTAAAACAATAGTCGAAATGCCACCAATGCCAATATTGACACCAGCGATAGTTGCGCCAACAGCAATAACTATCCCTGCTATTCCAAAAAAGTTACCCCGACGAGCAGATTCCTGATGACTTAAACCACCCAAACTGAGAATGAATAATACGCTGGCCAAAACATAAGCTACGCTAACAAATCCTGCGCCCATAACTATGTATCTCCTATTTGCGGAACATTTTAAGCATACGATGGGTCACTCTGAACCCCCCAGCTATATTGATAGTTGCAATTAAAACTGCAGCAAAAGACATAATACCAACAGCGCCATTCCCGGCATCAATCAAATGAAGGATCGCTCCTATCACAATAATACCGCTTATAGCATTCGTCACGCTCATCAACGGCGTATGCAGTGATGCTGTGACATTCCAGACAACCTGGTAACCAATAAAACATGCCAGCACGAAAACAGTGAAATGGCTTAGAAAGCTTTCTGGGGCATAACCTCCAACACCTATCAGCATAGCCAAAGTAAAAGCCAAGAGAGCGCTTTTTCCAAGCCATTTATCTAAAAAAGTAGGTTCTTTTGCAACAGCAACTTTCACTATTTCTTTTGCTGCAGCAGACGATGGTGCGGCCGAAACCTCAATCTTTGGTGGTGGCCAGGTGACCTTCTTACCATGAACAACTGTAATTCCACGAATCACCGCATCTTCCATATTTACATGGGGGTTTCCGTCTTTATCTGGAGTTAGATCAGACAATAAGTGAGCCAAGTTGCTTCCATACAAATCACTGGAAACTTTTGCCATACGACTGGGTAGATCGGTGTAGCCAATGAGGGTAACTCCATGTCGTTCTACTACCTTTCCTGGCTCTGTGAGCTCGCAATTACCGCCACGCTCGGAAGCCAAATCGACAATTACACTTCCTGATTTCATAGACTGAACCATAGCCTCAGTAATAAGCTTAGGAGCCGGTCTTCCAGGAATAAGCGCCGTAGTGATAATAATATCAACTTCTTTTGCTTGTTCAGCAAACAATGCCATTTCAGCTGCGATAAATTCATCGCTCATCTGTTTAGCATAACCTCCCCCACCTCCTCCATCTTCATCAGAAAAATCCAATTCTAGAAATTGAGCGCCCATGCTTTCAACTTGCTCTTTCACTTCTAGTCGAGTGTCAAATGCGCGTACGATGGCTCCCATGCTATTAGCTGTTCCCACTGCAGACAATCCCGCTACACCGGCACCTATTACCATGATTTTTGCTGGAGGAACTTTACCAGCAGCTGTCACTTGGCCAGTAAAAAAACGCCCGAAATAATTTGCAGCCTCAATAACTGCACGGTAACCGGAAATATTGGCCATCGCGCTCAGGGCGTCCATTTTTTGCGCACGACTAATACGAGGAAGACTATCAATGGCAAAAACCGTAGCCTCTTTTAAAGAAAGCTGTTTTAGTAGCTCTGAATTTTCAGCAGGCCAAATATAACTAGCAATATAAACACCCTGCTTTATCAAACTGACTTCATGGACTCCTAAGCTTGGATGAATCATTGGGGCTCGTACTTTTAAAATAAAGTCAGATTGCCCCCAAAGCGCTTCGGTTTCAGTCAATACTGAGGCTCCCGCATCAATATAGGCTTGATCATCATAGTGTGCTGCCATGCCGGCGCATGACTCTACAGCTACCTCATAACCAAGCTTAATCAATTTCAAGACAGATGCAGGTGTTGCCGCCACCCTTTTTTCATCTGGAAATACTTCTTTGGGTACACCTAACTTCATCATTAACGTTTCCCCTCTTGGCGCCATTTATTTATTTAACCAAACACAACATCTATTGTTTATAAAAAGACCACAACTAAATACTATCGTATCAGAAAAATTACTGCCATAACTGAGCGTTATTATTTCTATAAATAAATGCTATTCTTTGGAAGACATCCCAAAATTGTATGCTTCATCAAGAAACTTGATGGCTGGAGAAAACCCAATATTCGCAGCTTTGGTGAACCAAGCTTTTCCTATATCTTGATCTTTTTTAACGCCAAGGCCATTAAAATGCAGCCCTCCTAAACCATACATTGCTGCTGCATAGCCTTTATTGGCGGCCATTTCATACCA
>TARA_B110000503_G_scaffold60093_1_pt1 | contig 17640 bp, 15 predicted proteins | sample TARA_B110000503 | Tara Oceans TARA_B110000503 (sample SAMEA4397472) | marine metagenome | biome: Polar Biome; feature: [SRF] surface water layer (ENVO:00010504); material: water (ENVO:00002006), including particulate matter (ENVO:01000060) such as... | depth 5 m | reverse complement strand
AATGTTAAACAAAAAAATATTACGACATAGGCACCTACGTAATCCATCTGTTTAAGGCTTTTAATGATCAGTAGGCCATTAAATATATATTAAAATACTTTCTATCTATAAAAAATGGACTCAATAAATAGCAATTAATAGATTTATTATCACTTCTGATTGGTTATTTCTTGATAAAAAATGATTGTTAGCCAATATTGTTTAATTATAGATTAATTAAATTAAACAAAAATAAAATGACAATAAGAGCCCATGTATGCCCCCTCGCCTGCCTGTTCGATCTCCTTATGCACCTTTTTTATGACTGCGAAGCGCTCAAAACATCGGCGTCATCATTGTCAAAAAAATAGCATAAAAAAAACCGGAGCTTAACAGTCCCTGTTTTTTTTTGAAATAAGCCAATCAGCTTAATACCTATAGTTTTCGGGCTTAAATGGGCCCTTAACAGGTACTGAAATGTAATCGGCCTGTTCGGTTGTCAAAATATCTAACTCAACACCAATTTTAGCCAAATGTAAAAAAGCTACTTTCTCATCTAAATATTTCGGCAATGTATAAACGGCTTTTTCATAAGCGCTTGTATTGGTCCACAACTCGAGTTGCGCAAGGACTTGATTAGTAAAGGAATTTGACATTACAAAAGAGGGATGACCTGTCGCACATCCTAAATTAACCAATCTTCCTTCTGCTAATAATATGATCTCATTCCCCTTGATATTGTATAAGTCTACTTGTGGTTTGATCTCTACTTTGGTTGTACCGTAATTTTTAGCTAACCATGCAACATCAATTTCGTTGTCAAAATGGCCAATATTACAGACAATCGTTTTATCATTCATCATCTCGAAATGACGCCCCGTGATAATATTCTTATTTCCTGTAGCCGTGACGATAATATTGGCCCTAGGAATAGCATCTGACATTTTTTTAACTTCAAAACCATCCATTGCGGCTTGAAGTGCGCAAATAGGATCTATTTCTGTCACGATCACTCGTACTCCAGCGCCTCTTAAAGAGGCTGCAGAACCTTTACCCACATCTCCGTATCCCGCAACAATGGCTACTTTTCCTGCTAGCATTACGTCCGTAGCCCTTCTTATCGAATCAACTAAAGATTCCTTACAACCATATTTATTATCAAATTTGGACTTCGTGACTGAATCGTTCACATTGATCGCTGGCAACATCAAGGTGCCATTCTTCATCCGCTCATACAACCTGTGTACGCCCGTTGTCGTTTCTTCAGACAAGCCCTTGATATGAGCTGTCAATTCAGGATAACGATCAAAAACCATATTGGTTAAATCACCCCCATCATCCAAAATCATATTTAAAGGTAATTCACCTTCAAAGGCATAAAGTGTTTGCTCAATACACCAATCGAATTCTTCTTCATTCATGCCTTTCCATGCAAAAACAGGTACACCAGACTTGGCAATCGCAGCGGCGGCATGATCCTGCGTTGAAAATATATTACATGAAGACCAGCTTACTTCAGCGCCTAAGGCAGTTAGCGTTTCTATCAATACAGCTGTTTGGATGGTCATGTGTAGGCATCCGGCAATTCTAGCTCCTTTAAGTGGTTGAGAAGATCCGAATTCTTCTCTTAATGACATGAGACCAGGCATTTCGGCTTCTGCAAGTTGTATTTCTTTTCGGCCCCATTCTGCTAATGCGAGGTCTTTTACTTTGAATTGTTCTTTATTATTGGCCATTACGTTGGTTTTTTTTGCGCAAAGCTAAGTATTATGATTTAATTATGCCACGAAAACCAACCCTTTAAGGTCAAATGTCTGCTCTGAGCCATCGATCAATACCCTCAACTGGCCAATAGGATTGATTCCTTTGATCCTACCTTCAATTAGTTGCTCATCAATCTTGAAGAGATGTAAGTCATCTTTCCAATATAATCGTTCATGATAAGCAGTCAAAAGATGTTCATAATCTCTTTTTTGTAATAATTGATTCCACTTTTCAAGAGACATCAAAATTAATTCTATGACTTCCCCTCTATTTTGTGGAATCCCGGTTTCGAGAAATAGAGATGTTGCCTTTAAGCTAGCAAAATTGGTTTGATTGACATTAACACCCAACCCACAAATGGCATAATCTATCTTGTTTCTTAACCAGGAAGCTTCGATCAATACTCCCGCTATTTTATGATCATGAACGTAGACGTCATTGGGCCATTTTATTTTCACGCCCGAAGCTATAAAATGACCTATCGCATCTGAAATCGCCAAACCAAACAAAATATTTAAAAAAAATTGTTTGTCAATGGCTAAAAAACTAGGCCGCAATAAAATGCTAGACAAAATATTCATTCCACGCTCACTCGACCAAGAATTGGCACGCTGACCTTTACCTGCCGACTGATAGTCTGCCATTACGACGGTTCCTGTTTGAAGCGATGATTTTTTAACTAGTTTTGATAATTCCGTGTTGGTAGAGTGACATTCTGTCAGAAAAATAACATTTTTACCAATAAAGATGGTTTTGGCAAAGAATTTATGCATCAATATTTAATTACATTTGGACAAATTTAAGCAGACTAATTTTTAATGAAGAAATTCACCGAAGTAGTGAGTAGTGAAACGCTCAGCAATTTGATAGTAGAGGGAATGTTGGAAATGAAAGCTTCGGATGTCCAGATTTTTGATTTGAGGGATATCAAGCATTCAGTTGCTGATTTTTTTGTCATCTGTTCTGGAAATTCAGACACGCATATTGATTCAATCTCTCAGCTTATAGAAAAAAACGTTTTTGAAAAATCTCGACAAAAACCCTGGAAGAAAGAGGGATTTGAAAATAAAGAATGGATCCTCATTGATTTCGTGGATGTCATTGCGCATGTTTTTAATAAAGAAAAACGGGCTTTTTACGCACTCGAAAAATTGTGGGCGGATGCTAAAATATCTATTTTGGAGGCCTAGTCGCCATTATTAAAAGTGATTCGCACTTAAAAGCTAAATATTTAAATAAAGAATATCCATGGGAGAAATACCAAATCCAAGAAAAAATATGTTATCGGGGCCAAATAAAGGTAATTACCAAATCTGGGTCATAAGTGCGTTGCTCGTAGCAATCATGGGCTTTACCTATTTCAGTAAGAGCAATTCAGCCATTACTATTTCTGAAAAACGTTTTGAAGAAATGATGCTCAGTAATGATGTTGCAAAAGTCATCCTTATCAAAAACAAAGACCTTGTAGAGGTTACCCTTCAAGAGGAGGCTTTGCAAAACAGTAAGTATAAATTAGAATTGGAAGGAAATCGACTTGCTAATGGGCCCCATTATAAGTTCAAAATTGTAGATGCCAAAATCTTTAACGATAACTTCAATCGAATCCAAGATAAAATGTCAAGGGAGAATCAAATAAATTATGTCCCCGAAGAACGTCAAGATTTTGATGATATTCTAATCAATTATGGTTTCATCTTTCTGCTCATCTTTGGCTTTTGGTTTATGATGCGAAGAATGTCCGGCGGCGGCGGCCCCGGCGGTCAAATATTTAATATAGGAAAATCAAAAGCCGCCTTGTTTGATGCAGAAAATAAGGTAAAAATCACTTTTAAAGATGCAGCAGGACTTGAGGAAGCTAAAGAAGAGATTAAAGAAATCGTCGATTTTCTTCAAAATCCTGAAAAGTTCACCCGCCTAGGTGGGAAGATCCCGAAGGGTGTACTGCTCGTAGGCCCTCCTGGAACTGGTAAAACATTGCTCGCCAAAGCCGTTGCCGGCGAAGCTGCTGTTCCATTTTTCACTCTTTCTGGATCCGATTTTGTCGAAATGTTTGTTGGGGTAGGTGCTGCACGTGTAAGAGATTTGTTCAAGCAAGCAAAAGAGAAAGCCCCCTGCATTGTTTTTATTGATGAAATTGATGCTATTGGCCGTTCTAGAGGAAAAGGACAAATGCCTGGATCAAACGATGAAAGAGAAAATACCTTGAACTCGTTACTAGTGGAAATGGATGGGTTTGCCACGGATGCTGGCGTCATCATCATGGCGGCGACAAATAGACCAGATGTACTAGACGCAGCCCTACTTAGACCAGGACGATTTGATCGTCAAATAAGTATTGATAAACCAGATATTGTAGGTAGAGACGCGATCTTTAAAGTTCATTTAAAGCCACTCAAATTGCATGCTGAGATAGATTCCAGAAAACTTGCCGCTCAAACACCTGGTTTTGCAGGTGCCGAAATTGCTAATGTTTGTAACGAGGCTGCTCTTATCGCAGCGCGAAAAGACAAAGAGAGTATTGAGATGGTGGATTTTCAAGATGCGATTGACCGAGTGATTGGCGGTCTCGAAAAGAAAAATAAAATTATATCACCCGAAGAAAAGAAAATCGTGGCATATCACGAAGCCGGTCATGCTATTTCTGGTTGGTTTTTGGAGCACGCTGATCCTTTAGTTAAAGTCAGTATTGTTCCTAGAGGTATCGCGGCGCTAGGTTATGCGCAATATTTACCAAAAGAACAATTTCTATATCAAACAGAGCAGCTTATGGACGAGATGTGCATGGCCTTGGGTGGAAGAGCTGCCGAAGAATTGAAATTTAATAAGATTTCTACAGGTGCCCTTAGCGATCTCGAACGAATTACTAAAATGGCCTATTCAATTGTCTCCATTTATGGTATGAATAGCAAAATCGGTAATGTATCGTTTTATGATTCCAAACAATCCGAATACAATTTCACAAAACCTTATTCGGAAGCAACGGCAGAATTAATCGATCAAGAAGTCAAAAATCTAATTGATGAAGCGTACAAAAGAACCCTCAATTTGCTTAAAAAGCACCAAGCAGAGTTGGAAATTGTAGCGCGAGAACTGCTTGATAAAGAGATTATCTTTCAAGCTGATCTTGAAAGACTCATCGGAAAAAGACCATTTGAGAAGCCTACTACTTATCAAGCATTTGCGGATCAGAATGATGTTATCGACCCGACGCCGTCTGCAGTAAATGACGCGAACATCGTACTCCAGGACCTTAACGAAAATATAAAATCTGAGAATCCATTGGAGGGATAGTAATTCATCAGTGAAGGACTTAGATTCTCTAGATATTCAGTGAGGATTTCATATAATCGTATTAAATTGGGCTTTTTTAAGGCCCTTTTTTTATGCAAACCATTTCGATAGATCTTAAAAAAGACCAAAAACTTTATTTCGCAAGTGACTTCCATTTGGGAGCTCCGAGTCAAGAAAGTAGTAGGTTAAGGGAAAAAAAGATTATCAGATGGCTAAATGCCATTGAAAAAGATGTTGCTGCCTTGTTTTTAGTTGGCGACCTATTTGATTTTTGGTTTGAATATACGCACGTTGTTCCTAAAGGGTATGTGCGTTTTTTAAGCAAATTAGCTGACTTATCTGAAAAAGGAATTCCTATTTATATGTTTCATGGCAACCATGATATGTGGATGTTTGATTACCTCCAACAAGAAATTGGAGTCACTATTTTTTCAGATCCTATAACCCTTAAAGTCAATCAAACTACCATGATGGTAGGTCACGGCGATGGCCTAGGACCAGGTGATAATACTTACAAAGTAATTAGAAAAATATTTCGAAATAACTTGGCTCAATGGCTGTTCCATTGGATTCATCCAGATATTGGCTATGGACTAGCCATCAAGTGGTCCTCTCGCAGTAGACTTTCTAAGAAACACCAAACTGAAGAAGAACTAAAGGGAGATAATGAGTGGCTATTGCAATATTCAAAAGAGATAGAAAAAAATGAACACCATGATTTTTACGTATTCGGTCACAGACATTTGCCGATGGAACTGCCTGTAAATGAAAAATCTACGTACATCAATCTCGGAGAATGGATAAATTATGATACCTTCGGTGAATTCAATGGCACTTCATTTGAACTAAATTATTTTGAAAAATAATAGATCCTGATTAGGGATTAATTTATTACACTTAGGACAAAGGTTTAAAAACAATTGAATTTCAGTTTTGATGATAAAAAAACAATGTATTTATTAACAGCTAGAACAAATGCGTTTTTTATTCATCGTACAAGGTGAAGGTCGGGGTCATATGACCCAAGCCTTGGCTCTTAGCAGTCTTCTGAGGAGAAAAGGTCACCAAATAGCCAAAGTGGTAGTTGGTACAAGTCCCTCAAGAAAATTGCCTGACTTCTTTTTGTCAGGAATCGAGGCCCCTATCCTACAATTACAAAGCCCCAATTTTATTAAAGACAAAAAACAAAAATCAATCAAGCTGTTACCTACCCTCATACAAACCATATGGGATTGGAAAACCTATTTGAAGAGCATTCGTGCATTGGCACTCTTAGTCAAAGAGGAAGACCCAGATGTAATTATTAATTTCTATGACTTTCTTGCTGGCATCTATAAAATTTGCTACAAATCTCGAGGTCAATTTATTTGTATTGCCCATCAGTATTTGATTAGTCATCCGGAATTTACTTTTCCAAAAGGAAAAATAATAGAAAGACTTACTATGAAATTGGCCAATCAAATCACCAGTTTTAATGCCAATAAGATTTTGGCCCTATCATTTCAATATTTTAAAAATGATGCGCAAAATAATTTTTTTATTGTGCCTCCATTGCTTAGAAGTGAGGTAATGGAATTGGACATCTCTGAAAATAATTATTTGCTCGTTTATGTCGTAAATGCCGGCTATGGGGAGGAAATAGAAGGTTTTCATGCCCGACATCCCAGTATCCCTATAATCTGTTTTTGGGATCATAAAGAGAAGCCAAAAGAATATAGAGTCGATGACAACCTTATTTTTCATCAACTTGATGATCTTCTTTTTTTGGAAAAAATGGCGGCCTGTAAGGGGTTTGTGACTACTGCTGGTTTTGAAGCTGTTTGCGAAGCAATGTACTTGGGGAAACCCACCATGATGGTGCCCGTTGAAGGTCATTATGAACAAGCCTGTAACGCCATTGACGCGGCAAAAGCAGGGGCGGGGATTTCTTCGGAATCATTTGACCTAGGGTTACTTATTGATTACATACCAGCGCATGAAAATACAACCGAAATCTTTCAGCCTTGGGCTAGGAATAGCGATGAAATATTTATTCAACACCTAACATAAATGCCACTAATCTCAAAAAAAAGATTGCCTATCCGATTAGTGCCTATTTACGTGCCTATTTAAAAAAGCATGGCAAGGACAAATTTCTGCCTATTACCTATCACGACTTATTGAGATTCAACAATAGTATTCCGCTCTATGATAAAAAGGGAATAGATACTCTCTGGGAAAGTGTATTTTACCCACAAGACGACATGAAAGAAATTCATGAATCTTTAAAAAATATTTATGCAATCATGCAATCTGGTGGGGATATGAGTGTTCTGAAACACCTTTATGTAGATCGAATTGATTTGTGCGTCTATGGCAACACCAAGCCTTTTCGGATCCGAATAGTGAATAAAATAAATGATAATTTCGACTACCTCTATATCAAAAATGCTGATGCCTCTAGAATTTATGGATTGGAATTGGAAGACCTACTTTCACCTAATAGAATTCGCTTTTTGATCCATAAAGAAACCTTAATAGAAGAACACGTAGTAGGGATTCCAGGAGAACAATTCATTCGTACGCGACTAGATGATCCCGAATTAAATAAAACGCGATTGGCCAAAGAATTTATTAAATTTAATGAAAGGTGCTTTGTGAGGCTATTATGAGATATGCATTCGAGTAATTTTGTCATCGACATCACTCCTGATTTTGAAGAAATTAGCTATCGAATACGGGCCATCGACTTTGATCAACAATCATATGAGGGTCAAAAATCCATCTATCTACCGAAATATTATAAAGAAAATAATGCCATTATCAAGTTAGGCCTTGAATTAATAACCGCTGACATCGTACGTCAATATCAGCGAGAAGAACGCTCCTTGATTGCGAACAGAGTAAAATCTTCCGAAGATCAAGTAAATGAATTGATCAAAACCATGAAAAAAGATGTGCTAGCACCCGCTGAGAATGTTATCTCACTCGGAAAAGAGTTGGCTGCTTTTTATGAAAACCCCCGCTTCATGGATTGCAGAACTATGGGGGCTCTTATTGAAAAAAGCCTTTTGATGCTCTTTTTAAAACCCGATCTTTATAAAGCAAATTGATTGAATCATAAGGCAATACTTAAGCTTGCATTGCCTTTCTTATCAAATGCTTTTAATTTAATAGAACCTGATACGGTAATGGGTTCGGTATATAAAGTAGCGTTGGTGTCCGGTTCGCTACCATCTGTGGTAAACCTTACCTCCATCCCGAATAAATGATTTACTCGAAGCTTTCCTTCTTCAACAATGGCGCCAGGCGGCGCTATTCTATACCGATATCCATCATTTATGAAGTTTAACCTTGGCAAATCGTAAGAACCCAATCTCAATACAAATTCCTGCCATGCTTTGTCCTCTTCAAGGTCCCTCTGGAGATCATTTTCAATCTTTGCCCAATTGGGTTGTGATGCCCATGCCCGTTCAGCTAACCCCATTAACTTAGGTAAATAATAGTATTCCATCATATCCGGACCTTGCCAAAGGGTTTCACCCCATAATTGGCCTTGTATTCCCAAAATATTGGTCAGCCCCTTGGGGGTTAATCTTAAATGATCCTTAAAATCCGATGTCCGATCAAACGGCTTTCCCCAAGAGTTAACTTTGGTTGATTTATAGATGTCCTCAGGAATGAATTGCCAAGCTTTTCGGGTATCTACGAAACCTCCCCAATATAAGCCCGGCTCTCTTGGATCCTTGTCGTAAGCCAGATCGAAATAAAGATTGGTTACGTTGCAGAGCACTATAGGAAATCCTTCATTGGCAAGCCTATAGCCTAACTCCTCGTTCCCTACTAGGTTGTTCCAAATATAAGGTACGACCTCTTTGCCAACTAGCGAATAATTCGGCATCCAGGATCCATCATTCTTTATATCCATCGCAATCTCTTCCCATCCAGAAGTGATCAATCCACGAGCTGATAAAATTTTATTGATCCTTTCCATAAAGTAGGTTTGCAAAGATTTAGCATCGGTATATTCCTCATTCATCGCCAAAAAAACTTCGCAATCATTGGATTGCTCCCAAACACCTCGAGGAACTTCATCGCCCCCAGTATGAATGCCTGACAAGGGGACTCCCGCCTGAGCATATAATTGCACAACCTCATCCACAATGGTTTCATAAAAATGGTAGACTGCCTCGTTACAGACACAAACCACATTATCGTCGTAAGCCTGTGCAGAAAAATATTCGGAATTATCTTGATCATCAATAAGATAATATTCTAGCGCTCCTTTCTCATCGCCCTCTTTCATTAATCTCTCATAGCGCGCATTCATAGCCTTAATTGCAGCGCGTGCGTGACCTGGCATATTCAATTCAGGAATCACCTCAATATGTCTCTTCTGAGCATATTGTAAGATATCAATATACTCTTTTTGGGTGTAGTAGCCATTACCGGCGAGCAGCCCATTGGCACCAGATCCATAGGCAGGGCGTAGTTTGTTTTTTTCGTCTAATGTATATCCCCTGTTGGCCCCCACCTCAGTGAGTTCCGGTAAGATCTTCGACTCAAGTCGCCAACCTTCATCATCTGTAAGATGAAGGTGCAATTTATTGAGTTTATAAAGCGCCATGATATCAATTAATTTAATCACTGACTTTACCGACTGAAAATTACGTGCTACATCAAGTTGCATCCCTCGGTAAGCAAACCTAGGACTATCCTTTATCTGCCCTGTAGGTATTTTAATCTCAACCTCATGGCCTTCAATAGTGGCCATTGGAATGAGTCCAATCAAACTTTGAATACCATAAAAAACCCCCTTTCGGTCCTTTCCTTCAATCAAAATTTGGTTTTTTAATATGGTTAATTGATATGACTCAGGATTTTCAAGTGCACCATTGATTTTCAATAAAATATCTTCCCCTCCCCCGATTTTCAAAGTTGAACCGATAATATTACCCATATATTCGGATAAAAAATCAGCTTCAGGTGCCAACTCATGGCTTGCTGAAATCGTCCATTCCTGATTAACAAGGGCTACCCCACCATCATAATTCTCCACATTGGGTGTAGGAATCAATCTAGAAGAGGCTACCTCAATTTGTCCAAGTAATTTTTCATTTTCTCGATAGATTGATTGAGCCGTAGGAATTTGATAGTAATCACTAGCTCCTTTTGTAATCATAGCTGGATCAGAGAACGGCTCATAAACATAATTTGGCTCATAAACAGTGTCCTTATTGAGGACAAAATGAATCCCTAAAGGGGCATCCGCATGCTTTAATAAAAAATCTCGGGCCTCATATGTGATTTCGCACTGCGCTCCTGGATTAAGTACAAAATCCGAATTTGGCCGTATCACATACAAGTCACCACTCACATGATTTATGGTGACGTTGCCAACAACAGATTCCGCTATTACAGTTCGTGGTGACTGACTATAATACAACTCCCAATTATCCCCAGTTAAAGCTACCTCACCCTTATTGATGAGCTCAAAGGTGGCAGAAAATTTGTTCTCTCCATCAACTTGGTTTCCATTAAGTTTCCAATAAACAGCTAGATTCAAATGTTCCTTTTTTTCTTGACAGGCTAAAAGTGTAAAAATTAAGATCCCGACAGTAAATAAATATTTCATGAAATTGGATAAGCTAAAGCCATTCTAAAAAAGTGGTATATCGTTAAAAGTAATGAAAATGCAAAAGAATCAGTAAATTAATAAAGAAAGGCACCTTTGCTAGATTCTAAATTAACTTCCACATGTTCTTTAATGGTAGTGCTAAGGGCTAACCCAAAATAAGAGGCAGAAATAGGAAATAATTTATGACTTCGATCTATCAGAATAGCTGTCTCTAGCTTGGAAATAGCTACCTGTAAAAGATAGCTAATACTATATGCCTGCGTTTTACCTGTATTTAATACGTCATCTACCAAAATTACTGTTTCTCTTTCCAATTCCTTCAAATCAATAGAAAGCTTGATCTGAGAGGAAACAGGATCTTTTTTATCAATGATTAATTCTGCTAATTGGCAATTCAAATCGGGCTTAATCAGTTGTAATTGATTTTTCAACAAGGTGGCCATTTGAAAGCCTTGCCCATTAATGCCTACTAAAAACAATCGCAACACCTCGTGGTTGTTTTCAATGATTTGAGTGCTTATTCTACGAAGAATTCGAAAAATTTTATCCTCAGTTAAAATTATTGACGTTTTAGTACCCATCTACTGCTAAAGGCATTATTTTACTATCCTTAAAGGTGGAGAGAATAACCATGGATTGCAAACTGTCGACGACTTCTATTTCACTTACTTTTTCCAACATCAACTTTTGATACGACGCAATGTCATAAGAAATGATTTTAAGTATAAAATCTCCTGAACCGGTAATATGATGGCATTCTATCACTTCCGGCACTTTATAGATTTCATTCAAAAACAAGTCGATATTGTTTTTGTTGTGGCCTTTCAAAGAGACCAATACAAAGGTACTCACACCTAATCCTATTTTGGCAGTGTCCAAACAGGCGTGGTAACTCTTAATTATACCTGAATTCTCAAGCTTCTTGACCCGTTCCAAAGTAGGGGCAGGTGAAAGCGAAATGTCCTTGGAAAGTTGGGCATTGGTTATTTTGGCGTTGGCCTGAAGAATCTCTAATATTTTTCTGTCTGTATTATCCAGTTTAATATTCATGGGGTTAACTTTCATTTAGAATATTATTTACGTCAAAAGTATATATAAATAGTTTTTATTCTTAGAATATTTAAGAATCCAAATATCCTCCAAACAAAACACAATATTACTTATTTAAACTTTTTTTTTGCGCGTCGTTAATTTCTTGGATTTTGGTTTTCGCTGATTGATTGGCTAAATGACTATTTTTAGTAAGCTTTCGAACCTTTTTATAATAACCCATTGCTTGGTCCCATTGCCCCTGAATCTGTGCTAATTCGCCAAGATGTAACCAAGAATAATAATAATAGCCCTTATCGGTGGCATTAGATAACTCAGCATATTGAATAGATCTCTGAAAAAAATCCTTACTTTCATTTAGATCACCTCTTATTTTATAAATATTTCCCAAAAAATAAGTGGCATACCTGGCCGTAGAATACTCATAGCCCATCTGCTTCTGCTCAACTCTAGTTAATATTGAATCAAACAAGGCAATTGATTGGTTGAATTTTCCCCTACGGTACAAGATCCTAGCATAATAATTTTGAAAATAGGAATTATTAGGATAAAGATCGTATAGGTATTTTGATAACTCTAGTGCTTCAGAAAGATTATTCTCTTCCTCATAAAGAATTCGCAACAAATAATATTGCGACTCTGTACGTGCATAAAACGCATTTCTAGCTGTTTCTTTTAGTTGTAAGATGCCTTCTTTCTTGTCCCCATCAGGGAAAAATGCCATTAGCGGCTTTAATAAAGGATAATTTTCAGGGATCCATTCTGCATAGTAATTAAATAACCCTTTGCCTAACAACAACTCAGGGCTAAAGTCTTCTTGTCCATTGCATAATTCTAAATAATTTAATGCGTTTTTACCTGCCAGCGACGCCTTCAAATATTGTGAACGCTCACCATAAAGTCTTCCTTGAAACCCATAAGTGGCCGCCAAAAAAAAAGCGCCTTCTATTTTATTTCCCTCTTCATATAAAATTTCAGCCTTACGCTGGGATGAGTCCATATAAGCGAGGAACAATCCATCCCACTTGGTTTCCATATCCCCATGAGGCATCAAACGCCACCAATAAGATAGGCCAATTAAAAAATCAGGCAATGGATGCCATCCATATTGTTTTTTTAAATAGCGAAACTGCCTTTCGGCCCTATCAAAATTCATATTGTACATATCGTACATGGCTTGGCTAGCTTCAATCTCAACGTACCTATTTTTAAGTAAAATATCCGAAGTACTGTCAATTTCTCCCGTCCAATTTTGAGATTTAGCAGTAAAGAAAATTAGGAATGAGACAATAAATAAATTAAGTTTCATGCAGAAATTAATACGATACGAAAGCACCCATTTTTTATAAGCAAATGGAACCCTATTTGGCTAATTGAACAAATTTAAGTTAAAGCCGTTTAGATATATTCATTCAATAATAAATTAACACGCTATTAATGCTCGCTGTAATCAATCTTAAAGAACGTTTTTTTGAACAATGGTATGGCTTTCGAAATACCACTTTTTTCGTCATGATCTCTATGCTCTATCTGATCTTGATGCTTTTAAAAAGAATGTTCATTATTGCTGATGTAGCCGCATTTGAAATCTTACAAGAGCGAGGCGACATGTGGCTATTTGATTTATTTTTCGGATTTCAATATCTCAGTATACCCATTTGGCTAGCTTGGAAGTTTTCTTTAACGGCCTTTGTATTATGGGTAGGTTGCTTCATGTTTGGATATAAAATCACCTACCACCAGCTATGGAGATGGGTGATGTTTTCCGAATTGATCTTTTTACTTCCTGAGCTCATTAAACTCCTCTGGTTTTTAATGATTCCGCAAGACCCCTCATACCAAGACATAGTAGCCTTTTATCCTCTTTCTATTTTGAGCCTATTCAATTATCAAGAAGTGCATGAAAGCATGCATTACCCTTTAAAAGCACTTAATGTTTTTGAACTAATTTATTGGCTCATGCTAATGACGGGTGTTTTTTTTCTAAGCGGTAAAAAATGGAACATCTCGGTGTACATCGTTTTAAGTTCCTATGTTTTGTTCTTGTTTTTTTGGCTGATTTTTTATCTCTTGGTATATAAGTAAGAGGCATATCCATCAAATTTCATAACACTCAAGATATTGATGGAATCAAATAGGTTAATAAATAAATATTGAGCATAAATGAGTATTTTGCGGACTGATAAAATAAAAAAATAATGGGATACCAAAAGATCAATAACCTTACGGGTTGGATTGCATTTCTAATTGCACTTATCGTTTATACACTTACCGTAGAGCCAACAGCTAGTTTTTGGGATTGTGGGGAATTTATTGCCACTTCCTTCAAGCTTGAAGTACCCCATCCCCCTGGAGCACCCTTTTTTCTCTTAATGGGGCGATTATTCTCAATGTTGGCAGGAGATAATCTGGAACAGGTGGCCTTTTGGGTCAATATGTTGAGTGTATTGTCAGGTGCATTTACAGTATTGTTTTTATTTTGGTCTATCACCCATCTATCCAAGAAAATGTTGGTGACTAAAGGAGAAGAATTAACGACTGGACAAACCATCGCTATTATGGGTTCCGGACTGGTCGGTGGACTTGTTTGTACGTTCTCCGATTCTATTTGGTTCTCGGCTGTCGAAGCGGAAGTCTATGCAATGTCTTCCTTCTTTACCGCATTTGTATTTTGGGCCATTTTAAAATGGGAAACCATCGATGATGAATCCGAACATAATAAGTGGTTGATTCTCATTGCCTATATGATGGGGCTGTCAATTGGTGTTCATCTATTGAACTTGGTGACCATTCCCGCCCTAGGACTCATCGTTTATTTTAAGTATACCCAAAAAATTACCCAGCGTGGTCTGATCACGACATTACTTATCTGTGGTGCTATTATCATCACAGTCCTTATCGGTATTATTCCGGGAATCCCTTCTACCGTTGGCGGCATGGAGGTCTTTTTCGTCAATTCACTAGGATTACCCTTCGGATCAGGTGCCATAGCATTTGTCTTGATTTTCGTCGGTCTTGTGATCTTTGGTATTTACTATTCTATCCTAAAGGAGAAATTAATCCTTAATACGGCCATGCTGGCATTTGCTTTCATGATGATTGGCTATATGTCCTACGCTATTGTATTGATCAGATCCAACTATGATACGCCGATCGACGAAAACAATCCCGAAGATATCATGAATTATGTTTCCTACCTGAAAAGAGAACAATACGGTAGCAGACCCCTTTTTCATGGCCAATATTATACAGCAGAAATCATCCCCCCCTATAAGCAAGGAGAACCAGTTTATAGAAAAGGTAAAGAAAAGTACGAAATAATTGATTACAAAGTCGAGTACACCTATGATCCTAGCCAAACTACGATTTTGCCCAGAATGTATAGTAAAAGCCCACAGCATGAGCAAAAATATAGAGAGATCACCGGACTTGCTAAAGAAGAAAAGCCATCCTTTTCAGACAATATCTATTTCATGCTACGACATCAATTAGGCACGATGTATTTGCGCTATTTCTTGTGGAATTTCTCGGGAAGAGCTTCCGATATTCAAGATGCTCAGTGGATAGGAATAGTAGATGCCTTCGAAGATCTCCCAGACGAATTGGCCAATAATGAGGGTCGGAATATTTATTTTGGACTCCCACTCCTACTTGGCTTGATCGGGCTACTCTTTCAGTTCAAAAAGAGTGAACGCTATTTTTGGGTCACGCTCTTGTTGTTTTTTCTGACGGGTGCTGCCTTGGTGTTGTACCTCAACTCTCCGCCTATTGAACCAAGGGAAAGAGATTACATTTACGCGGGCTCTTATTATGTATTTGCTATCTGGATCGGGTTTAGTGTTTTGGCCTTATACGAATTACTCTTAAAAGTCTTAAAAAATAAAACGACTGTTGCCACGCTTGCTACCCTGATTTGTTTGGGTGTACCCACCCTGATGGCTGCTGAGAATTGGGATGATCATGACCGATCTGATCGCTACTTCTCGGTTGATGCCGCTAAAAATTATTTAGATTCCTGCGCGCCAAATGCCATACTCTTTACGGGCGGTGACAATGACACCTTTCCTTTATGGTTCGTCCAGGAAGTGCTCGGACATCGAACTGATGTGCGTGTAATCGTACTAAGTTATTTCAATACAGACTGGTACATAGAGCAAATGATGAGAGATGCTTATGAATCAAAAGCACTTCCTTTTGGTTTGTCGTTAGAAGATTATCAACAAGGAGGCCCTAATGATTACCTGCCTTATTATGAAATCGAAGGCGTCTCTGGGCCAATTAGTGCGTCTCAGTTTCTTAAATTAATCAAAGAAAAACATCCCGCCTTGACAGCCAGCACCCGAGGACAATACAATAGCCTGCCAGCAAAAGAACTCATTTTAAAATTAGATTCTAATAAAGTTAAGGAACTGTCATGGCTTTATGAAGGCGAGATGCCCATAGGCGCTTATCAAACCAATAACCTTTCCATGAAACTCAAAGGCCTTCATCTTGAGAAAAAAGATTTGGCTATTTTGGATTTGATCGTCAATAGCAACTGGAGCAGACCCATCTATTTCAATAATACTTCTTTAAACTCTTTTAATCTGGACATCAGACAACATGTCGTACAGGAGGGCCTTACCTATCGATTGGCACCTATCAAAAATCCTAGTGGCAATATGACAGTGAATGCTGACCTCATGTTTGATAACATTGTCAATAAATTTCATTATCGGGGTTTGGATGATCCAGAGGTCTATTACACAGAAGATTATCGTAATTTTGTTCTTAATCATCGATCTGCCTTCAATACATTGGCCACTACTTATCTCAATCAAGGCAATGAAGAAAGAGCCAAAGAAGTATTAATAAAAGGGCTTGAATATATGCCCGATGATGGCATATCCTATGACATCTTCAATGTGCAGCAAATAGGTTTACTTATGGCTGTCGGGGAAAGGGATCTAGCACTAGACATCGCTGAGAAGTTTGGATCTCGTGCTGAAGCATGGCTAAGTTATGCTAGTTCAAATGGACAACTGATAAATGATCCATATACCTATCAGCAACGGGTGCTTGGATTAAATGAAATTGCACGCGCATTTCGAGCAGCCAATGACTCTGAACTAGCAGCTAAATATGAAGGGATATTCAATCAGTATTACAAGCAATAAAAGAAGCGGATTGAAATAAACTAATTTTTGGGCTTTATTGAAATTGCTGCCCGTTTGTGCGGGGAGATTCCTGTCCAGGAGCTATTTATTTGATGAGAAATTTATAGGCCTTTTTGAACCTTGTATGCTCATCTCTTATTACTAAAAAATAATAACCTGCTGCATAATCGTCAAGTGAAATTCGGTATTTTCCTTCTCCAAGTAATTCAGGTGTTATCGTTATTTTGTTACCTATCATACTAGTTAAGGTGAAGTCAACATTTTTAAGGTTAGATTTTTCAATGTCAATCATCAAATATTCAATAGCTGGATTTGGGTATAATGTGATATTATTACTTATTTCTAGCGATTCAGAAGCAATTTGACCCTCTAATTGGGCGCCATTAATTTTATTCTGTGCCAATGAAACCACCGACGACCAAAAACAGAACGAAAAAAGAATAAGCTTATTGTTCCACATATAACCTCTAAATAAGTAAATAATATTTCAAAAGCTTGTATATGCAGCGTAGTATTTACACAAAAGTGACGTTAAAAAAAGTTAATTTGATTCCTAAAAGGCCTATTTAGCTACCAAAAAAATTACTCTAAAAAATATGGACATCTTATGTTTTACTCATTGTTGTACTCGTTTCGCTGCAAATTGACCGCTTACCCTTCGGGTTTGGTTAATAATCCGGATAGTTTGACTTGTTGTCCAAAAAAAAACTAACTTTATGGTTTAATTTTTTTAACCTATTTATCACCAACTAACCACGAGTCACCATGTCTTCCTTTTCTAAA
>TARA_B110000503_G_scaffold59530_2_pt1 | contig 17649 bp, 16 predicted proteins | sample TARA_B110000503 | Tara Oceans TARA_B110000503 (sample SAMEA4397472) | marine metagenome | biome: Polar Biome; feature: [SRF] surface water layer (ENVO:00010504); material: water (ENVO:00002006), including particulate matter (ENVO:01000060) such as... | depth 5 m | reverse complement strand
TGGCAGGCTGACGTGCCTGGAGGGACCGGTAAAACGTTTGACTGGCATCTCGCCACACAGACGCTTTGCGTACCTGTAGTGTTGGCGGGAGGGCTGACCCATCACAACGTGGGTGATGGTATTAGGGCGCTTCATCCGGCGGCAGTGGACGTCAGTGGGGGTGTAGAAGTTTCTCCGGGTCTAAAAGATGCGAAGAAGATACGGCAATTTATTGCGGCTGTTCGTGCCGCGGATCAACAGATGGAAGCGATACCCAATGGCGATTAATGCGAGTGAGGATCTGTACGTTGCAGTCCCGGATGAACAAGGGCGTTTTGGACCCTACGGCGGCAAATTTGTTTCTGAAACCTTGATGGCGGCTCTGGCCGAGTTGGAGGTTGTATACCGTAACATGTCCACCGATAAACAGTTCCAGCAGGAATTAGACCACGATCTGCAGCACTATGTGGGGCGGCCTTCACCATTGTATGAGGCTAGGCGTTGGTCCGACAGTATTGGCGGAGCACGCATCTACCTCAAGCGCGAGGACCTTAATCACACCGGGGCCCACAAAGTGAATAACACCGTTGGGCAGGCCTTGTTGGCTAAGCATATGGGTAAAAAGCGTGTGATTGCTGAGACCGGCGCTGGCCAACATGGCGTTGCAACAGCGACTATTGCGGCGCGCTTGGGTTTGGATTGCGTGGTGTTTATGGGGGAGACCGACATTCAGCGTCAGGCGCTAAACGTCTATCGTATGAAGCTGCTGGGTGCTGAGGTTGTTTCAGTGACGTCGGGTTCTCGAACGTTGAAGGATGCCATGAACGAGGCCATGCGTGATTGGGTCACCAATGTCGATAACACCTTCTATATTATTGGCACGGTTGCCGGTCCCCATCCTTATCCGATGCTGGTGAGAGATTTTCAGTGTGTCATTGGGCGCGAAGCGCGCGCTCAATCCCTGGCGCAAACCGGACGTTTGCCGGATGCGCTGGTGGCCTGCGTCGGGGGAGGCTCTAATGCGATTGGGCTGTTCCATCCTTTCTTGCAAGATGAGACGGTTGCTATGTATGGCGTGGAAGCGGGTGGGCATGGTATTGCCACACATCAGCATGCCGCTCCTCTTACTGCGGGCACTCCAGGAGTGCTGCACGGTAATCGGACCTATTTAATGCAAGACAGTGACGGTCAGATTATGGACACACATTCAATATCGGCTGGACTCGACTATCCCGGTGTAGGTCCGGAGCACTCCTGGTTAAAAGATATAGGCAGGGTGAACTATGTGGTAGCGAATGATGATGAAGCCCTGCGCGCATTCCACAAGCTGACCAAGATAGAGGGCATTATGCCCGCTCTTGAAACGAGTCATGCACTCGCTTATGCAGAGACATTGGCCGCCAGTATGACGCCGAAGCAGACCATTATTGTCAATCTGTCGGGACGTGGCGACAAGGATATCCTTACGGTAGCTGAAATTGATGGCATCGTTGTCTAACCGACCCTTATTGGAGTAAAAGTAGTGAGTCGTATCGCGGGACGTTTTCGGCAGTTGGCAGCGCAGGGTCGAACCGCCCTTATCCCCTATATTGTCGCTGGTGACCCTAGTCAAGATATCACCGTGCCGCTGATGCATCGGATGGTGGAAAGTGGCGCGGATATTATTGAAATTGGGGTGCCTTTTTCTGATCCTATGTCCGAAGGGCCGGTGATTCAGCAGGGGCACGAGCGCGCCCTCGCAAATGGCATGTGTCTAAGCCGTGTGCTGGAGCTGGTGCAGGAGTTTCGTAAGTCTGATGACACTACGCCGCTGCTGCTGATGGGCTATGCCAATCCGATCATGCATATGGGCTATGCGGCCTTCGCCGATGTCGCGTCAGCGGCGGGCCTCGATGCATTACTGACAGTGGATATTCCGCCTGAGGAAGTTGACGACATTAAGGCCCAGCTTGAGCGTGTGGGCATAGACAATATATTCCTGGTTGCACCCACGACGCCTGAAGAGCGGATCACACGCATTGCAGCGGGAGCAAGTGGTTTTATCTATTATGTGTCGTTAAAAGGAGTTACAGGTGCGGGTCATATGGACTCGGATGAAGTCGCGCAGAGACTTGCAGCAATTCGAAGACACAGTACATTGCCGCTAGCCGTGGGTTTTGGTATCAAGGACGCTGATTCTGCCAGGACGGTAGCGGCGGTAGCGGACGGCGTTGTTGTCGGTAGTGCGCTCGTCAACGCCATGGCTCAGACGCTCGCTGATGGCGGTAATCCGGGGCAGGCCATAGAGGCTGTTGCTGCGCTGTTGGGCGAAATACGCAAAGGGATTGACAACGCGGCTTCCTAGTTGAGCCGCTCCGCGCTTATAATGATCCTTTCTATACAATGGCGGGGAACACGATGAGCTGGATAGATAAAATTCTACCTTCTGGTGTGCGCAATTCTGTTGGCAATAAGACGTCTAGTAGCGTGCCTGAGGGCCTCTGGAAAAAATGTGTCAAATGTGAGGCAGTTCTATATCTGCCCGACGTAGAGCGCAACGAGCACGTTTGCCCCAAGTGCGATCATCACATGCGCATCGGTGCTCGCTGGCGTCTGAGCCGTTTTTTTGATGCCGGTACGAGCGAGGAAATTCTGTCTGACATTGTGTCTGAAGATAGGCTGAAATTTAAAGACAAGAAACGCTATAAGGATCGATTGATATCAGCGCAAAAAGCGACGGGCGAGAAGGATGCGCTGGTGGCGATGCGCGGTGTATTGCAGGGTTTACCTGTGATCGCCGTCGCTTTTGAATTCGAGTTTCACGGCGGATCCATGGGATATGCGGTAGGTGAGAAGTTTACCCGCGCCGCTCATATGTCGTTGGAAGATAACATTCCTCTTGTCTGTTTTTCGGCTTCCGGCGGTGCGCGCATGCAGGAAGCTTTGATTTCCCTGATGCAGATGGCCAAGACCAGTGCTGTTATCGAGAGAATGAAGCTGGCTGGTGTGCCTTATGTCTCTGTGATGACAGACCCGATCTATGGTGGGGTTTCTGCATCATTGGCCTTGCTGGGTGATATCAATATTGCTGAGCCAGATGCTCGCGCAGGGTTTGCAGGGCCTAATATCATCGAACAAACCATTCGACAAAAACTCCCCAAGGGATTTCAGCGCAGTGAGTTCCTGCTCGAGCATGGTGCTATCGATATGATTGTGCATCGCACTGATATGCGCGATACCATTGCGAGATTATTATCCAAGTTGACGGGGCGTCCGCTGACCATCGTGGTAGAAGAAGAATTGGATGAGCCTCAGGATGGCGAAGAAGCGCCTGCGGCTATCCCGGCGGAGGAGGATGAATAAAGCGTCTCTGACACAGTGGCTGCAGCGTCTGGAGACAGTTCATCCCAAGGAAGTAGATCTTGGTCTGGAGCGGGTTGCGACAGTAGCTTATGCATTGCAGTTATTACCACTAAAATACCCTGTCGTTACGGTTGCCGGAACGAATGGAAAGGGGTCTACCATAGCGGTATTGGAGGCACTCATAAGTGAAGCCGGATATCGCGTCGGTATTTTTACGTCGCCCCACTTGCTGCGCTTTAATGAGAGGATTCGAGTTGCCGGTGTCGATGCCTCGGATGCGGACATCGTTCATGCTTTTGGGCTCATCGACCAAGCTCGAGGGTCAGTGTCTCTTACCTACTTTGAGTTTGCCGCATTGGCTGCACTGCTTATTTTTGAGGCCAGCGAGCCGGATTTTGTTATTCTGGAAGTCGGTTTGGGTGGCCGGCTGGATGCAGTGAATATAGTCGATGCGTCAGTGGCGGTTATCACCAGTATCGATCTCGATCATCAGGAGTGGTTAGGAGAGTCCCGAGGCGAAATTTCACGCGAGAAGGCTGGTATACTGCGCAGAGGTCGTCCCGCCGTTATTGCAGATTCTAACCCTCCGCCTGAATTGTTAGATTGTGTTGAGAGTGTTGCAGCCAGCCCGGCTCTGTACCTGGGGCGAGAGTTTTCGGTAGCCGCGGTGGACGGACAGTGGCAAGCTCGACTACAGATGCCAGACGGTCGTTCAAGGACGGTGTCGGCGATTACAAATGGAGCCTTGTTGCCCGAGAATATTGGGGCAGCAGTGCAGGCTGCGTTGTTGCTGGGCATTGAGTTCAGTGATGGTTGTCTAGCCGCTGCGCTGGCTAAGGTGAGTGCGGTGGGGCGTCGCGAGGTGCGGCGTGTGGCGGGACGAGACTACGTGCTGGACGTGGCTCACAATCCGGCTTCAGTGTCTAAGTTACTTGAGTTTTTGAATGCAAGGCCTTGTAATGGTAGGAGAATATGTATTTTTTCTGTTATGGCAGATAAAGATATATCAAGTATCATAGAGGCGACAGTTGGGCACTTTGATGCCTGGTTTCTGGGGGACCAGCCGGGTAATACACGGGCTGCTGGCGCAACGGAGATTGCCGCATTGCTCGAGGACAGAGGGCAGACCATGGTCAGTATCAGCAAGAATTTGCGGCAGGCTTTCCGGCGTGCACAAAGTGTCGCAGGAGAGGGCGACAGGCTCGTTGTGTTTGGTTCGTTTTACACACTGGCCGCAATCCTGCCGCTGTTAGACAAGGATCACAGTAAGTATGAGGCGCTGTAAGTGAACGATATCCTCAAGCAACGCTTGGTTGGTGCACTTATTTTGGTGGCACTGGGTGTTGTTTTTTGGCCCATCATTTTTTTACAGCCTGACGATAAAGCAGCGCCACACTCACAGTCTATTGCGCCGCCGCACGCCGCGTCCATCGAAGTCGTTAGCCAAGGGGACTTGAGAGCGTTGCCGAGCCTCGCAGCGCTTGACGATAATCCTGATGGGGGTGAACGCGCTGAAACAGACCCTCTTGCAGCGGTAACACCCTTAACGATATCGTCTGAGGCGGTACCCCAGTCCAGCGACTCTAATACCAGTGGAGTCCGCAACAGTGCGCATGAGCAACTGTTTATGGACAGCGACGGGATACCCTTGGCTTGGACCCTTCAGGTAGTCACTGTAAGTAGTGCCGATAAGGCGGAGGCATTACGCAAACAATTGCTGGATATGAGCCAGAAGGCTTACATCGTCATAGTGCGCTCTAATGGCAAGAAACTGTATCGAGTGTGTATCGGTCCGAAGTTTGAGCGGATTGAATTGGAAACGCTTCAGGCGAGTATTAATGCTCAGTTCAAAGTGAATTCGATCGTCGCGCGGTATATTCCGTGACACATTGGACGGCGGGGTAATCCACCATGGTGGATTGGGTTAATTTTACTGCGGTGGACTGGGCAATTATCGCTGTGCTGGGTCTTTCCATTCTGTTGAGCTTGTGGCGTGGTTTTGTCCGTGAAGCAGTGTCATTGGCAGGTTGGATCGCAGCATTTGTGATCGCCAATATGTTTGTTGGGGAAATGGCGACGTTTCTGCAGCAATGGATTGCCAATGTTACCGGTCGCTATGTGGCCGCTTACGCACTGTTGTTTGCAGGCATGCTGATAGTGGCAGGGATAGTGGGTAAGTTGAGTGCCCAGGTTGTAAAAGTAACGGGACTGACGCTACTTGACCGTTTGCTGGGCACCGTCTTTGGCTTCGCCCGCGGCATTATTATTGTGCTTGTAGTGGTTTATGTTCTTAGGCAGTTAGTACCGCCGCAGAATTTGTTGTGGTTAGATGAGTCCCAGCTAATGCCGCATGTCGATATGCTGGGGCAATGGGTACAAGCTTTATTTTTCAGGTAGAGCAACGGATAAGCCCTAGAGCGTTCGAGCTAAATTTTTTCCAAGTGAGGTAGATACTGAATGTGTGGCCTGGTGGGTTTAGTTGCGAAGTCGGATGTCGCCCCGGAGATCTACGATGCTTTGACGGTTTTACAGCACCGTGGGCAGGACGCTGCGGGTATTGTGACCTGTGTTGGCGGCAAGTTTAGTCAGCGTAAGGGCGAGGGGCTAGTGCGGGATGTTTTTCGGCAGCAGCATATGCAGCGACTGGGAGGCCCCATGGGTATTGGCCATGTGCGCTATCCCACTGCGGGTAGTTCGGGTACTGCGCTTGCACAGCCTTTTTATGTCAACTCGCCGTATGGCATTGCCCTTGCTCACAATGGGAACCTAACCAACTCGGAGCAACTCGCCCAAGAGCTATTTCAGGATGACTTGCGGCACCTCAATACTGATTCTGATTCAGAAGTATTACTGAATATTTTTGCGCATGAACTACAGACCCTAGGTAAGCTCAGCCCTAGTGCAGATGATATTTTTACCGCTGTGGCATCAGTGCATAGGCGCTGCCGTGGCGGTTACGCCGCAGTAGGGTTATTAGTGAATTATGGGGTATTTGGCTTTCGCGACCCCTTTGGCATTCGCCCGCTGGTGATTGGTGTTCGCAAGACGCATGCGGGTGAAGAATACATGATAGCCTCCGAGAGCGTTGCGCTCGATGTGGTGGGCTTTACTCTTCTGGATGATGTCGGTCCCGGTGAGGCAGTATTTATAGATCAGGGAGGTAAGCTGCACCGACGTCAATGCGCACCTAATGCCACTTTGCGCCCCTGCATTTTTGAGCACGTTTACTTCGCACGTCCCGACTCACTGATGGATGGCATCTCGGTCTATAAGACGCGTATGCGCCAGGGTGCGACGCTGGCTAAAAAAGTAAAACGGCTGCGTCCAGACCTCCATATCGACGTCATTATCCCGATTCCTGACACCAGCCGTATTGCCGCACAATCCATGGCCTATGAATTGAATATAAAGTTTCGCGAAGGGCTAATGAAAAACCGCTATATTGGCCGTACTTTTATTATGCCGGGTCAGAGTGAGCGTAAGAAATCGGTACGCCAAAAACTTAACCCAGTGCCATTGGAGTTTTCAGGTAAGAATGTCATGCTGGTGGATGATTCGATTGTGCGTGGCACTACCTGCCGCCAGATTATAGAGATGGCCAGAGATGCGGGTGCCGCGAATGTCTACTTTGCGTCGGCTGCGCCACCGGTGCGCTATCCCAATGTGTATGGTATCGATATGCCCTCGGCATCAGAGTTGATAGCGCATAACCGCAGTGTGGAAGAAGTTTGTGAGTTAATCGGCGCAGACTGGCTGGTGTATCAAGATCTTGACGATCTGATTCGCTGTTCCCATGATGGCAATCCTCACGTGGACGGCTTCGACTGTTCGGTGTTTAATGGCGAATATATTACAGGTGATATCGATCAAAGTTACCTCGATAGACAGGAATTTCTGCGTAGCGATGATGCACAGAATGAAAGGCGGGTGGAATTACAGGCAGAAGGCGGTATGGTCGGTCTGCATAACGATGTGTAGGGTGTAGTGATGAGTGATCACGAAGATTTCGATCCGCTTGCCCACGCGCATCATGATACGCGGGCTATCCGCAGCGGTATTAGCCGCACGCATGAAGGGGAGCATTCAGAGCCCATATTTGCGACGTCGAGTTACGTTTTTTCTAGTGCAGCGGAAGCTGCAGAGCGTTTTTCCGGTGAGTCCCCGGGCAATGTTTATTCTCGATATACCAACCCTACGGTGCGAGCATTTGAGCAAAGGCTTGCCGCACTGGAAGGCGCCGAATCGGCCGTAGCGACGGCGTCAGGCATGGCTGCAATACTAAGCATTTGCATGGCCCTACTCAAGTCGGGAGACCACGTGGTGTGTTCCCGTGATGTCTTCGGTACGACGATTAGTCTATTTAGCAGATACCTTGCCAAATTTGGCATAGAGGTCACTTTTGTGCCGCTGCTCAATATTGACGGCTGGCGCAGTGCCTTGAGGCCTAATACGGTGATGTTTTTTTTGGAGACACCGTCAAACCCACTGTGTGAGGTCGCTGATTTAGCCGGTCTGTCCAAACTTGCGCACCTAAACGACTGTCTTCTAGTGGTAGATAACTGTTTCTGTACCCCCGCGCTGCAGCTGCCCCTGACCTTGGGAGCGGATATCGTTATGCACTCGGCAACAAAATATCTGGATGGCCAAGGGCGCTGTGTGGGTGGGGCCGTAGTTGGCCGCAAGCAGCATATGGATGAGGTGGTGACGTTTTTGCGCACAGCAGGTCCCACCATGAGTCCGTTTAACGCCTGGGTTTTTCTTAAGGGTTTGGAAACACTGCGCTTGCGTATGGAGGCCCATAGTCGGTCGGCGTTGGAGATCGCCGAATGGCTGCAGCAGCAGCCGGCGGTGGAAAGGGTTTACTACGCCGGACTCAAGGATCATCCAGGGCATGCGTTGGCAGCCAAGCAGCAGTCGGCATACGGGGGGGTATTATCATTCCTTGTCAAAGGGGGGCGTGAACAAGCTTGGCAGTTTATTGACGCCACCCGTCTAATGTCGCTCACGGCTAACCTGGGTGACGCCAAGACCACGATTGTTCACCCGGCGACGACGACCCACGCGCGGCTCAGTGCAGAACAGAGACAAGATGCGGGTATTCGCGACGGACTCATCCGCATCGCTGTAGGCCTGGAAAACGTGGAAGATCTACGAGCAGACTTGCAGCGGGGTTTTGCCGGAATTCGCTAAAAAGTGCGGTTTTTCTGGGCTTTATAATGCATATACAGGTCATCATCGATTCCGCAGTAGAAGAAATAGGACGAACCCTATTGGGCAAAGAGCCTCAAATCAGGCTGGCTTTGTGTTGCCTGTTTGCCCGAGGACACTTGCTGATTGAAGACTTGCCGGGGATGGGTAAAACAACGCTGTCTCATGCGTTGGCAGCTGTACTGGGACTATCCTGGAAGCGGGTGCAGTTTACCAGTGATCTGCTGCCAGCAGATATTCTGGGTGTCTCGGTCTTCGACGCTAACAATGGTAGCTTCAACTTTCATCCGGGGCCTATCTTTACGCAGTTGTTGCTGGCAGATGAGATTAACAGGACCACCCCGCGTACCCAGAGCGCCTTGCTCGAGGCAATGGCGGAAGGGCAGGTCACTGTTGAGGGCGAGACACGCCCGTTGCCACAACCCTTTTTTGTCATTGCCACGCAAAATCCTATTCATCAGTCTGGAACATATCCTCTTCCTGAATCTCAGTTAGATCGTTTCTTGATGCGACTGGAGCTGGGCTATCCACCGCCGCGCGCAGAACGTGAAATGCTTGAGCGTCGTCATAGTGCGGCTTTAGAAATTAAGCATCCACGCCAGTGTATAGACTTGGATCAATTGGAAATGATTCGGGTTGCCGTGAGTCAGGTACACGCCTCCGACAATTTGTTGGATTATCTGCAGCGGCTGGTCGCTTATACCCGCCAGTCAGCGGAGTTTGAGGTCGGTTTGTCGCCGCGTGGCGCGCTAGCGTTACTCGACTGCGCCAAGACATGGGCAGCGATGCACAATCGTGAACACGTGGTGCCAGAAGATGTGCAACTGGTTTTGCCCGCCGTGGCGGGACATCGCCTGATACCCAGTGGTGATTATGCTGGCGACGGTCACGCGCTCGTAGATCTATTGCAGCGCAATGTGGATGTTGTTGGGCCCTGAGCACGACTCAGTGGAGAACGACGCATTAGGCACGGAACGGGACAGCAAGGGTATCCGGGCGCAGATTAAAGCCCGGTTCCGAAAATGGGTTACTCGACGTATTCCTCCTGCGCGTGAAGTCACCTTGGACCAGCGGCGCATTTTTATATTCCCCAGCCGAGTCGGTTTTTTCTTTGGCAGTTGTCTATTAGTCATGCTGCTCGCCGCCATCAATTTCGAAAATAATTTGAGTTATGCGCTGACGTTTTGGCTTGCTACGCTGTTCATTGTTGCGATCCTGCATACCTATGCCAACCTATCTGGACTGACCATCCGTGCCTTGCGCGCTGAGCCTGCTTTTCCCGGGCAACAGTCTGAATTTCATTTGATGATAAAACGGAGTAAGCGCCGCGATCACTTCGCGCTCCATCTGAAATGGCCAAATAGTAGTGAGACTCTGGTAAACCTGGTCGATGAAGACAGCGTTATTGTGCAGCTGCATATGGCCGTGGGCTCGCGTGGCTGGTTCAGTCCTGGGCGCTTGTTACTGGAGTCGACTTATCCGCTGGGCTTATTGCGTTGCTGGACCTTGATCGATCTGGAGTTATACGCTCTGGTCTATCCCCGTCCCCTGGCATCGACAGATCTGCCTGGACCGGCGACGAATACGCCTGACGGTGCTGCAGCGTTTGTCGACGGCAAGGATGATTTCTACGGTTTCAGGGGCTACCGTAAGGGCGACTCACTGCGTCAGGTGCACTGGAAGGGACTCGCGAAGCAACAGGGCTTGCTGACAAAGCAGTACACCGCTTACGCAGATCGCAGCGTCTGGTTGGACTGGGATATGTTTGCTGGACTGAGCACGGAGCAGCGCTTATCCCATCTCTGTTATTGGCTGCTGGAGTTTGACCGCCGCGGACAGGAGTATGGATTGCGATTGCCAACCGGGGTGATTGAACCTGCTCTGGGTGAGAAACACCGTGATCGAGTTCTCAAGGAACTTGCACTTTACGGCAAGGAGCGGCGGACCCGGTGAGTATTTTACGGCAGGTGCCACGCAATGCTCTGGTATGGATTATCATCTGTTTATTCACGTTGGTGGCACCGCACGCGGGCCGCCTCCCGATATGGATTCTTGCCCTCTATGTTGTTGCTGTTATCTGGAGGCTGCAGGTCCATCGGGGGCGCTGGTCATTCCCCAGTCGGTCGGTGAAAGTGGCCATGATCCTTAGCGGATTTGTTGGAATCTATGCCAGCTATGGTTCGTTTATCGGCCTAGAGCCTACGGTCGCTCTATTGCTGATCGCGTTTGCGCTTAAATTAGTGGAACTGTCACATCGAAAAGACGCCTATGTGCTGCTGTTTCTAGGATATTTTATTTGTATCACCGAGTTTTTGTTTAGTCAGGATTTGTTGGTCACATTGTATGCGCTTGTCTCGGTAACGCTGGTGACTACTGCGCTTGTTGCGATTCATCGACCTGGGGAGCAGGAGTTCAGGTTCGGCACAATCCGCGTCGCCAGCGTTATGTTGTTGCAGGCGATGCCGCTGATGATTGTATTGTTCTTTCTGTTTCCTCGTTTCGGTCCACTGTGGACGGTGCCAATAAAAAGTCATACCGCAAAGACTGGCATGAGTGATTTCATGAAGCCCGGCGATGTGGCAAGTCTCAGTCAGTCAGCCGATGTGGCCTTTCGGGCAAAGTTTGATGGCGAGATTCCAGCTAAATCAGCACTTTATTGGCGAGGGCTGGTGTTTAGTCGAATTGAGCAGGGGGTGTGGTCAGGCCTTGGATTCTATGACCTTCCCGCGAGTCAACGTCGACCACAAGAAATCACTACCGACGGAGAGCCTATACGCTATAGCATCATCATGGAGCCCACTCAGCAGAACTGGCTATACGGGCTGAAATATGCGCGCTCCGACACACGAGCGGTTATGCAGACATCCGACTTCCGTTTGTTTTCGCCCGTCCTGGTAGAAACAGAATATATGTACACGGTTAATTCATGGACGAATGTCGTGGTGGACGACGTGCTGTCCGATTGGCGACGCAAGACAGAAACGCAATTGCCTCCAATAGGAAACGCTAAAACGCGAAAACTGTCATTGGATCTCAAGGCGAAGGCGGGCAGCGATGAGGCTTTTGTGGGTCTGGTGCTCGATACGTTCAGGCAGGAACCTTATGTCTACACGTTGCGCCCCGGGTTACTGCCCGAGCAAGACTCAATCGATGCATTTCTATTTGAATCGAGGCGCGGATTTTGTGAGCATTATGCCTCGGCTTTTGTCTTTATGATGCGTGCCGCGGGAGTGCCGGCTCGGGTGGTGGCTGGGTATCAGGGTGGCGAGATTAATCCCATTAACAAAACGGTGATTGTGCATCAGTTTGATGCTCACGCCTGGGCTGAAGTGTGGCTTGTGTCTCGCGGCTGGGTGCGAGTAGATCCTACCGCGGCGGTATCTCCACAGCGGATCGAATTTGGACTAGAGGAGGCAATGGAGTCCGAGGGAAGTTTTTTATCCACAGTGCTTCTGTCTCCACTGCGCTACCGGAGTATACCCCTGTTAAATCTGCTGCGTTTACGCTATGACGCTCTGACATATCAGTGGCAGACTTGGGTAGTAGGTTTCGACAATGAGCGACAGTTTGATCTGCTGCGCAGTTTCTTTGGCGAAACCACGACAAAAGCGTTTGCTATCGTATTACTCGGCAGTTGGGCTCTGGTGTTGTTGCCTGTGGCAATTTCATTGTTTCTTGCGCGCGATATACATCCAGTGAGCCCGATGGGAAAGCACTACCGTATTTTTTGCAAGCGCCTTGCCAGACTCGACCTTATACGTGGGCCAGGAGAAACACCCTGCCAGTTTGCGCAGCGTGCCGCAAAGGCGTTGCCAGATTACGCCGATTCACTTTGGCAGATTACGGAGCTTTACAATCAGCTAGCCTATGCTGACGCTAAATCAGCCGCAGGCAATGCTGCACAGGATTTACAACACTTTGTCCGTATGATTAGCCGGTTCAGGCCAAAAAGGCACAGTGCAGCGTTAACCAAAGAGACAGAGTGGTAAGTCAACAAAACCCCCCGCGTTCGTGGGGGGCATTTGTTGTTCACAGGTAGGAGAAGTTAGGCGCGCAACTCCTGAATTTCGACTGCAGCAATTCGCGCTCCATCCTCGGCACTCTTTTGAAACTTCGCGATCTGATCAAAGCTGAGATAGCGATAGATATCATCGGCCATGGAGTCGAGGTTTTTTGCATACTCCATGTATTCCGCAGGGGTTGGCAGTTTGCCGAGGATTGCCCCGACCGATGCCAGTTCCGCTGAGGTAAGGTAAACATTGGCACCGTCGCCCAAGCGGTTAGGAAAGTTGCGTGTGGAGGTTGAGAGAACCGTAGAATTTGCTGCTACCCTCGCTTGGTTGCCCATGCACAACGAGCAGCCCGGCATCTCTGTGCGTGCGCCGGCTGCACCGAAGATATTGTAGTAGCCTTCTTCCATTAGCTGGTGCTCATCCATGCGAGTGGGAGGCACGATCCACATGCGGGTTGATATCGAGCCCTTATGTTGCTGCAGCAGTTTTCCAGCAGCCCGAAAATGGCCGATGTTAGTCATGCAGCTACCGATGAATACTTCATCTACTGTGTCGCCTGAAACCTCAGACAGCAAGCGCGCATCGTCGGGATCGTTAGGGGCGCAGACGATAGGCTCGGTAACCTCTGCCAGATCGATCTCGATAACAGCGGTGTACTCGGCATCGGCATCGGCTTTCATTAGACTCGGATCTGCCAGCCACTCTTCCATTTTGCACGCCCTGCGTTGCAGCGTCCTGCTATCGCCATAACCTTCAAAGATCATGGTGCGCAGCAGTGCGATATTGGAGCGCAAATATTGGGCTACAGTGCCTTCATCTAGCGCGATAGTACAACCGGCGGCAGAGCGCTCCGCGGAAGCATCCGATAGTTCAAAAGCCTGCTCCACGGTAAGGTCGCTAAGCCCTTCAATTTCCAGAATGCGGCCGGAGAATATGTTTTTCTTGCCTTTCTTTTCAACCGTCAGTAAACCTTGCTGAATAGCGTAATAGGGTATGGCGTGTACGAGGTCGCGCAGGGTAATACCAGGCTGCATTGTACCTTTGAATCGGACCAGTACCGACTCGGGCATATCCAGCGGCATCACGCCGGTGGCCGCGGCGAATGCGACTAGCCCAGACCCTGCGGGGAATGATATCCCCATCGGGAAACGTGTGTGCGAGTCACCTCCGGTGCCAACGGTATCGGGGAGTAGCATCCTGTTGAGCCACGAGTGAATAATGCCATCACCCGGGCGCAAGGAGACGCCACCCCTCGTCATGATGAAGTCCGGTAGGGAATGTTGCGTTTCAATATCGACCGGCTTGGGGTAGGCGGCAGTGTGACAGAAAGACTGCATGGTTAGGTCAGCGGAGAAGCCAAGACATGCCAGATCTTTCAATTCGTCGCGAGTCATCGGTCCGGTAGTGTCTTGTGAGCCAACAGTCGTCATGCGCGGCTCACAATAGGTCCCCGGGCGTATACCCTCAGTGCCGCAGGCTTTGCCGACCATTTTCTGGGCAAGAGTGAAGCCCTTACCCGTATCTCCGGGCTGCTTTGGCTTGCGAAACTGTTCGGATTCGGACAGGTTCAATGCTTCGCGCGCACGGGCCGTAAGACCACGCCCGATAATCAGATTGATGCGGCCACCGGCGCGTACTTCGTCGAGTAATACATCCGATTTCAGCTCGAATTCGCTGAGTACTTCGCCGGACTCGCTGAGTATTTTTCCATCGTAGGGGCGAATTTCGATTACATCCCCCATGCCTAGTTTTTCAACGGGGGCTTCAAATACCAGGGCTCCGGCATCTTCCATGGTATTGTAAAAAATGGGCGCTACGTTGCTGCCAATACAAATACCGCCACCTTTCTTGTTGGGTACACCCTTGATGTCGTCACCGAAGTACCACAACACGGAATTGGTCGCTGATTTGCGAGAGGAACCTGTGCCGACAACATCACCGACAAAGGCCACCGGCAGATCGTTAGATCGGAGATCCTGAATTTGTTGCATTGGCCCTGTGACCCCATGTTCCTGTGGGGAAAGCCCATCGCGGGTCATCTTATACATGGCGAGTGCGTGCAGGGGAATGTCAGGGCGCGACCAGGCATCGGGAGCCGGAGAAAGATCATCGGTATTAGTTTCGCCGGTGACTTTGAACACAGACACTTTAATGGAGGCAGGAACTTCTGTTCGATCGGTGAACCATTCGGCATTGGCCCATGACTGCATAACAGCCTGAGCATTGACGTTACCTGACGTGGCTAATTCGGCGATGTCGTGGAACGCTTCAAATGCCAATAAAGTGTGCTTGAGCTCAGTGGCAGCTGCTACGCCAAAGTCTGGGTCAGTCAGCAGACCCACCAGCGTTTCAATGTTGTACCCGCCATGCATGTTGCCCAGCAGTGCGATAGCCGTCTTTTTATCGATCACCGGGCTGCTAGTTTCGTCGCCCATGAGGGCCGACAAAAAACCTGCCTTGACGTAGGCGGCTTCGTCCACACCGGGAGGTACGCGGGTGCTGATTAGCTCTAGGAGATAGTCTTCTTCTCCGGCGGGCGGATTTTTCAGTAGCTCAACTAACCCAGCGACCTGCTCGGCATTCAACGGTTTGGGTGGGATATTCAAGGCGGCACGTTCGGCCACATGGTTGCGATAGGCTTCTAGCATGGTGGAGCTCCTTTACATAGCCCGGGTCACACAGAGTACGAGCTGAGGACTTGCGAGGGCAGAATAAATCAGCGCGCAACTATAGCGTAAGGCGCAAATAAGATAAACGAATCAAGCGGTTATATCGTGCATTCACAGGGGTGATATCTTAGAATTACAAGTTAACCCTGATTGGAATGTGCTCTCGGTAATGCTGCATCCCCCTGTAAAAACCCCTTGTATAGGCGTCTGTTCCACTGGTATCGGTGACAGCGTGTGTCGGGGATGCAAGCGTTTTAGTCACGAGGTGATTGACTGGAACAGCTATTCGCCAGCACAGAAAAAAGCGGTAGATGGCCGGTTGTCTGACTTCCTGTCCCAGTGCGTCAGTAATAAACTCAGGGTGACTGATAAAGCGTTGCTTGAGTGGCAAATGGAGGTGCAGCAGATACGTCATGTGGAGCATCATGATGAGTACTGTTGGGTATTTAGTTTGCTGAAGGCGGGGGCCGGTCAGATACAGGACCCGCACGATTACGGTTTTGAAGTGGCGCTGTGCTATCGCGAGATGCCACTGAGCGTCTTGCGCGAGACGATCGATTATGAATTTTACATTCTCTCAGAGGCACACTATGAGCGGTATATGCTCAGTCCTGATTTATTCCGCTAGTGAGGTGAGTGTGGGGCGCGGGTGAGCTTCATCGTGAGACCACGCTAAGCTCTCTTGCGTCTAGCTACCCCAAACAATCCTAGCATTGCTGAACCGAATAGTCAGGCTGCAGCGGTAAGAGGCACACTTGCCTATCTGTCGCAATACTCTCCATGCCCAATCGTCTTGCGCTGTCTGAATACCGGAATGTATTTAACGGTAGTCTTTGGGTCGAGCGGGCCACCCGACACATTAACGATGTCAGGGTAATCTTTGGCGAGGGAATGGGGCATTGGATTCTTGGAGCCGTATTGCATGGTCCGCGTGCTGAGTATTTTGTTTGTTACATTGATGGATCCTACAGCTGCCGAGCCGCCATCAAGTGCCGGGCCGACATCATAGATAAGATCAATCTGATAATCAGCAAGGGCTGCGCCGGTGCCGTCTATCTTCATGTGATCGTTGAAATTCCATAAGGTGTCTTTACTCGAACCCTATCCCGCGTCACCGAGATAGCTGCCAGCCTGTGCGACGTAGACGTTAGCACCGGCATTCGTTAACGCCAGGCTTAAATGCTGCTGAGCAGTGCTCATGGCAGCCGTTGTCAGCGGCGAGCCGTTAGAGAACTGCGAGGAAATGGCCGCTTCGCCATTCGGGATACCCTTACCGCCGAAAGTATCCGCGTCCAGTGGGCCAGCGGTATCATGCCGGGGGCGGCTGCAACACAGTGCGGCAATATCAGTGGACTAATCAAGCTCATGAGCCTAGCGTAAAAGCCAATAGACACAATTAAATTCCTTTGCGATACAACTATGACAACAGTTTTGCCTGATGGTTCTTGGTGACGGCTATAGAAAACGTAATATTTATGGCACCTTAATAAAATCAAGAATCTAGCTCAGGGCTGCACCGAATGTCAGGGAATCCGTCTCGATACTGCAACAAAGGTCGCAGTCATGGGCTGTTATTCACATTTTTATGTCATAGGTCATCGCTACGAGGGAAAGTAGTTAGGCTAAGACGATGATACAATCGACTCATGACGAGTATCACGCATATCTATCCTGACTTCCTACACTGCGCTACCCCCAAAGCGTGGGTGGAGGAGGCGGCTAAACCCGAACGGCTGCAGGACTTGCTGACAGACCATGCCAACTGTGAGCGCAAGGCAGCAGACTCAGCACTGGCGACTATGAAACGCTACGCGCACGGCATACCGGGCATTGCAACGCGTCGCAGAAAAGGGCCTAACGGCGAAAAAACGGCAGACTCTAGTGCTTTAAATCTTGTGTATCCTTCTGTGGAGCATCACTCGCTTTTAAATAAACTCTCAAGATTGGCGCGTGAAGAGTTACGTCACTTTGAGCAGGTAATTGCCATTATGAAGGCGAGGACGGTAAGCTATCCACCGTTGTCAGCCTCGCGCTACGCGGGAACGTTGCGTAAGCAAGCGCGATCTGATGAGCCCAGCCGCCTGGTAGACACTTTATTGATCGGTGCAATTATCGAGGCTCGCTCCTGTGAGCGCTTTGCGGCACTGGCGCCTAAGCTGGATGCCGAACTTGGCGATTTTTATCGCTCCCTGTTGAAGTCTGAATCGCGGCACTTCCTCGACTACCTCAGGCTGGCACAGGGGGTTGGTTCAAAGGCCGAGGTAGACGAGCGCCTGCCTGTTCTGCTGGAGTGTGAAAAGGCGCTGATTGAACAGCCTGATGTTGAGTTCCGCTTTCACAGCGGAGTCCCGCAGTGCGGGCTTAAGGAGGTGTCCGCAAAGCGTGAATTAAATCTCTAAGCTATGTTAGCTATAAGCCTTAACATGCTGATTAATATA
>TARA_B110000503_G_scaffold4712_1_pt1 | contig 17672 bp, 12 predicted proteins | sample TARA_B110000503 | Tara Oceans TARA_B110000503 (sample SAMEA4397472) | marine metagenome | biome: Polar Biome; feature: [SRF] surface water layer (ENVO:00010504); material: water (ENVO:00002006), including particulate matter (ENVO:01000060) such as... | depth 5 m | reverse complement strand
GATAATGTTAGAGGAATTATTGAAAGTGTAGACCTTAAGGGAAACAAGCCATCAATTGTTTTATCTAGAACAGCGCCTGTGTTTTTAGAGAAATTATTTGAACAAGAAATTCCAGAAGTTTTTGACGGCCTTATTTCTGTTAAAAATGTTGTAAGAATCCCTGGTGAAAAAGCAAAAGTAGCTGTAGATTCCTACGATGATCGAATTGATCCAGTAGGCGCTTGTGTGGGAATGAAAGGCTCTAGAATTCACGGAATCGTTCGTGAACTAGGAAATGAAAATATTGACGTCATTAATTACACGACAAACTTACAGCTGTATATAACAAGAGCTTTAAGTCCTGCAAGAGTGACTTCAATTAAAATTAACGAAGAGACCAAAAGGGCAGAAGTAATTCTAAAGCCAGAAGAGGTTAGTAAAGCAATTGGTAGAGGTGGTCACAACATCCGTTTAGCGGGTCGTTTAACAGGGTATGAAATTGATGTATTTAGAGAAGGTGTTGAAGAAGATGTAGAGCTTTCTGAATTCTCTGATGAAATTGAAGCATGGATTATTGATGAGTTTGCAAAAGCAGGTTTAGATACAGCAAAAAGTATTCTTGAACAAGAAATCCCAGACTTGGTTAAACGTACAGATTTGGAATTAGAAACCATTGAAGACGTTGTTCGTATCCTTAAAGAGGAGTTTGAAGAATAAAATTTATTATATTGGTGGCCTAATAGGTGTTGGACACCTTAAGTACGCGTAAGGAAATACAGAAATACTGTAAAAAAACAATAAAGGCAATTTATGGCTGAGATTATTAGATTAAACAAAGTGTTAAGGGAATTGAATATTTCGCTCGATAGAGCAGTCGATTTTTTGGAAACAAAAAACGTTGAAATAGAAAAACGCCCTACAACTAAAATCACCTCAGAAGTCTACAATCTTCTTGCAGGAGAATTTCAAACAGATGCAAATAAGAAAGTAGCATCAAAAGAAGTAGGTGAAGCAAAGCTGAAAGAAAAAGAAGCCCTACGTGTCCAACGTGAACAGGAAATTGAAGAAAAGTTTCAAAAAGCAGAAGCAGCTAAAAAAGTTTTTAAAGCTAAAACGAAACTTGAAGGCCCTAAAAAGGTCGGAAAAATAGATTTGGACGCTCCAAAAAAGCCCGCTCCCAAAGCGGCTGAAGTTAAGCCAGTTGTAGAAGTTAAAGAGGAAGCTCCTAAGCAAGTAGAGGTTTCAGTGGAGGCACCAGCAGTGAAAGAAGCCGCAGTTGTAAAACCTACAGTTGAGGCAGCACCAACTCCGGTAACCAAGCCAGCTCCAACGACCAAACTGGACGAAGCTCAAAAACAGGCGGTAACACCCGCAGCTCCAACGGCTAAAGCGGCTGTAGCTAAGCCAAAGGAAAGTATGGACGAAGCTCCATTAGCTGCTGACCAAAAAGTTGAAACTACAAATTATCAAAAACTGTCTGGACCTAGGTCTACAGGACAAACTATCGATTTAACCCAATTTAATAAACCTAAAAAAGCGAAGCCTGTAACCCCTGCAGCAGGCGCAAATTCAGCAGATGCCAAGAAAAAGCGTCGTCGGATTAGTAAAGTAGGAAATAACACCTCGCCAAACAAAAGCAACTTCAGAAGCCGTCCAAATCAAACTAGAACTCAAACTCCAAAAGTGGAGCCTACAGCCGAGGAAGTTCAAAAGCAAGTAAGAGAGACTCTTGAAAAATTACAAGGGAAATCGAACAAAGGTAAAAAAGGAGCGAAGTACCGAAAAGAGAAAAGAGATCAACACCGTGAACAAACAGAAAAAGATCAAGAACAACAAGCGCTTGAAAGCAAGGTGCTTAAGGTTACAGAGTTCGTCACTTCAAGTGAAGTAGCGACCATGATGGATGTTTCGGTGACTCAAATTATATCTGCATGTATGTCCCTCGGAATGATGGTTACAATGAATCAGCGTCTAGACGCTGAAACATTAACCATAGTAGCTGAAGAGTTTGGGTATACTGTTGAATTTGTAACAGCTGACATTGATGAGGCTATTGAAATAGTTGTTGACACAGATGAACAATTAGAAACACGTGCTCCAATTGTAACTGTTATGGGGCATGTTGATCATGGTAAAACATCTTTACTTGATTATATAAGAGAAGAAAATGTAATTGCAGGAGAATCTGGAGGCATTACCCAACACATTGGAGCCTACGGCGTCACTCTGTCTACAGGGCAAAAAATAGCATTCTTAGACACCCCAGGTCACGAAGCCTTTACAGCGATGCGTGCACGTGGTGCTCAAGTTACAGATATCGCTATCATTGTTATTGCAGCGGATGATGATATCATGCCTCAAACAAAAGAAGCAATTGCCCACGCACAAGCAGCTGGAGTCCCTATTGTTTTTGCAATCAATAAAATAGATAGACAAGCAGCAAACCCTGAAAAAATTAAAGAAGCATTGGCGAATATGAATTTATTAGTCGAAGACTGGGGAGGAAAAATTCAATCCCATGACGTTTCTGCACTTAAAGGAGATGGTGTTAAAGAATTACTAGAAAAAGTGTTGCTAGAAGCTGAGTTATTAGAGCTGAAAGCAAATCCTAATAAACCAGCCTTAGGAACGGTAGTTGAAGCCTTTTTAGATAAAGGACGTGGGTATGTTTCTACAATATTAGTTCAAGCAGGAACCCTAAAAGTTGGCGATTATGTTCTCGCAGGAAAAAACAGTGGTAAGGTAAGAGCGATGCATGATGAACGTGGAAATGACGTCTTTGAAGCTTTGCCTTCAACTCCAATATCTATTTTAGGATTGGACGGTGCGCCACAAGCAGGGGATAAATTTAACGTTTTTAAAGATGAGCGTGAGGCGAAGCAAATTGCAGCCAAACGAACCCAATTACAGCGTGAACAATCGGTTAGAACACAGCGTCACATTACACTTGATGAAATTGGTAGACGTATTGCATTAGGCGACTTTAAAGAGCTTAACATCATCCTTAAAGGGGATGTAGATGGCTCTGTGGAAGCCTTGACAGATTCATTCCAGAAGCTATCCACTGAAGAAATTCAGGTAAATATTATTCACAAAGGAGTTGGTGCGATTACAGAAAGTGATGTATTGCTTGCAACAGCATCGGATGCGATTATTATTGGATTTAATGTGCGCCCAATGGGGAATGCTAGACAAATTGCCGATAAGGAAGAAATCGATATCCGAATGTACTCTATCATCTACGATGCGATTAATGATCTTAAAGACGCAATGGAAGGCATGTTGTCTCCCGTTTTTAAAGAAGAAATTACGGGATCTGCTGAAATTAGAGAAACGTTTAAAATCTCCAAAATCGGAACGATTGCTGGGTGTATGGTTACCAATGGTAAAATTTACAGAAACTCTGGAATTCGTTTAATTAGAGAAGGGGTTGTTGTTTACACGGGTGAATTAAGCTCTTTAAAACGATTTAAAGATGACGCCAAAGAAGTGTCTAAAGGCTACGACTGTGGTATGCAAGTAAAGAACTACAACGACATTCATGTTGGGGACGTTCTTGAAGCGTTCCAAGAAGTAGAGGTTAAAAAGAAATTAAAATAAACTTAGACTTTGAACAAAAAAAATGCGGTTATTTCTAACCGCATTTTTTTTTGTTCTTGTTAAACTAGGGGGTAAACAAAAAAGCATTAGGAAAAAGTATTTTTACTTTAACCAGCTCCCGGTCCGCTTCAATTCTAGTTCTGAACTTACCCACCCAAACCTTATAGTTTGGTGTTTCATATTTCATTTCTACAAATTGTTCTGGAAAATCACTTTCAAAACTTGTTAAAGCGTTTTTTGCTTCCAATCGATTCCCACTGTATATTTGAATTTTAATAAAAGGCTTTTCTTTATTCAGATCTTTTTTAAGCGCTAAAATACGTTCAATTTCCGCACTTTTGTTTATCCTAATCACCCCATCTTGAGCTAAGATAGGTGCTGAAAATAAGGCACTTATAATAAAATATTTATAACAATTTTTCTTCATAGTATCCGATTACTTTTACAAATGTAATCGAATATATTTAAACACGATGGCTTGTGCTTATTTAGAACCTTTATAAATTAGAAACTTACGCATATCTAACATTTTAAAAATGGACATTATATCTTACTTTTGCGGAAGATTTTGATAGCCAAATAGTATCTGTTTGAGTGAAGAAATCGTATCAAAGTTTAGAAATGACCTCTATCAACACTATGAAACAAGGATTTAACTTTTACGCGCCCTCGAAATTACTATCAACAGGGCTTTTGTTTTTAACAATTATATTCACGTCACTTTTTGCTCAAGAAGGAGATCCTGTTAAAGGAAAATCTCTATTCAATGCAAACTGTGCGGCATGTCACCAGCTAGACAAAAAAATGACGGGACCAGCCCTTCGTAATGTCGAGACTAGGTTGAGTGAAACAGAAGGCTTAGACCGTGTTTGGCTCAACTCATGGATTAGAAACAGTGCTGCACTGATTAAGTCGGGTGATGCCTATGCAAACAAAATTTATGCAGAATATAATGGCTCAGCAATGACTGCTTTTCCACAATTTTCTGATGAAGACATTGATAATATTTTAGCCTACACAGCAAAAGAAAAAGCAGCTCCACCAGTCCCAGTTCCTGGTACTCAAGCAACAGTTGAAAGTACAGGCGGAGTGTCTCAAGAAATTGTCTTGGGTGCTCTAGCTATCCTTTTTGGATTACTAGCTTTAGGCTTATTTTTAGTAAATAAAACATTACGACGTTTTGCCTCTGCAAACAATGTAGAAGTAGCAGAAGCGGTTAAAAGAAAATCACTTTGGAAAGCACTTGTTCAAAACCAATTTTTAATGTTGGTTGCAGCAATTTTCTTTTTGCTGTCAAGCGCATACTTTGTCTACGGGTACCTGTCTCAGGTAGGAGTTGACCAAGGGTACCAACCAATTCAGCCCATACATTACTCTCACAAAATACATGCGGGTGACAACGGAATCGACTGTAAATACTGCCACTCCTCTGCACGTGTGAGTAAGCACTCAGGGATTCCAGCGCTTAATGTTTGTATGAACTGTCATAAATCTATTTATGAGGTTTCAGAGAGCACAGGAAATGATGAGTATAGCAAAGAGTTTTACGATGGAGAAATCAAGAAATTATATGATGCTGTAGGTTGGGATGATGCCGATCAAAAATACACAGGAAAAACAAAGCCAGTGAAATGGGTGCGAATACACAACCTTCCAGATTTTGCATATTTCAATCACTCACAACACGTTACAGTAGCTGGACTTGAATGTCAAACTTGTCATGGTCCTGTTGAAGAAATGGAAGTAATGTATCAGTTCTCACCTCTCACAATGGGCTGGTGTATCAACTGCCACAGAGAAACAAATGTAAAAGTTCAAGATAACGGCTATTATGAAAAAATTCACGAAGCCCTCTCCAAGAAATACGGCGTCGAGCAACTAACTGCCGCGCAAATGGGTGGGTTAGAATGTGGAAAATGTCATTACTAGAATTTAATTAAAACGATCAACAAGTAACATTATATATATGTCATCAAACAAGAAATATTGGAAAAGTGTTGAGGAGTTAAATCCGAACCATAGTTCTGCTGTTGAGACGCTAAAACAAAAGGAATTTACACAAGAGATTCCTGTAGATGATTTTCTGGGCGACAAAGAAACCCTGGAAGATTCAAGCACAACGCGTCGTGATTTCTTAAAATACGTTGGATTTAGTACAGCTGCCGCTTCTTTAGCAGCCTGTGAGGGTCCTGTCATCAAATCGATTCCTTATGTAGTGCAACCAGAACAAATTATTCCTGGTGTTGCTAATTATTATGCGACTGCTATTGCCAATGGATACGACTTTGCAAGTGTTTTAATTAAAACAAGAGAAGGGCGTCCAATTAAAGTGGAGTCTAATAGTTTGGCTAAAGCAAGTGGCGGAATTAATGCTAGAGTTCAAGCTTCTGTATTAGATTTATATGATAACCAAAGAGTTGTAGGGCCACAAAAAGACGGTCAAGCAACTAGCTGGGGCGAACTTACTGCAGAAGTTTCACAAAAATTAGAGTCTTTAAAAGATACTGACAAATCGATTGTGTTGTTAACACAATCCTTTGCAAGTCCATCGACTTCTAAATTAATTTCTGAGTTTAAACAAAAATATACAAACGTAAGCCATGTGGTTTATGATGCAATATCAGAATCTGCAGCAGCAGATGCTTTTCAAAATAAATATGGCAAAAGAGGGTTAGTAAATTACGATTTCTCCAAAGCACAAACAATCGTATCTATCGGAGCTGATTTCTTAGGAGACTGGCAAGGTGGTGGATTTGATGCTGCTTACGCCAAGGGACGTGTTCCGAAAAACGGAAAAATGTCTCGTCACACACAGTTTGAAGCAAACATGTCTCTTTCAGGGGCTAATGCAGATACTCGTGTAGCACTCAAGCCTTCACAACAAAAAGTAGTTCTTGCAAAGCTTTACGGAAAATTGTTTGGCACTAGTGTGGTTGGAGATTTGCCAGCACACTTACAAGCCGCCGTAGATAAAGCCGCTTCAGAATTATTGAAAGCGGGTTCTAACGCTGTTGTACTTACAGGAATTCAAGATGTTAATGCACAAAACATTGTGTTAGCAATCAATGAAAAGCTAAATAGTAAAGCGTTTGACACGGCTCATCCAACTCAAACCCGTTTAGGGAATGACAAAGCGGTTGCCAAATTAGTATCAGACATGAACGCAGGAACCGTTGGCGCCGTTATAATGGCCGGCGTGAATCCAGCCTATACACTTCCAAATGCAACGGCATTTATAGAAGGGTTAAAACAAACAGAATTGTCAGTTTCCTTCTCAATGAAAAACGATGAGACTGCTTCGGTATCACAGTATGTTGCTGCCGCGCCTCATTACTTAGAATCTTGGGGTGATATAGAAACTAAAAAAGGACATTACGGACTTATGCAGCCAACGATTCGTCCGTTATTTGATACAAAACAATTTCAAGACGTTTTATTAGAACTTGTTGGGACTTCAGGATCCTACCACGATTTTGTAAAGTCTTATTGGAAAAGCACTATTTTAAATGGAGCCTCTTGGAACGACGCCCTTCATGATGGTATTTATACGTCAACAACCTCTGCAACTGTAGAGACTGCTGACGCTTTTGATGGGAGTGAAATCTCAAGCCTATCTATCGCAGTTAATGCACTAGCTGCTACAACGACTAGTGGAATAGAGTTAACGCTTTACCCTAAAACAGGGATGGGAGATGGTCAACAAGCGAATAACCCATGGTTACAAGAATTTCCAGACCCACTAACAAGAACAACTTGGGATAATTACCTAACTGTGTCTGAGTTTGATGCTAAAGAATTAGGGTTTTACCTTGAAACAAGTACTTTTTTCAGTCAAAATAGCCACGATGCAAATGGTGGTTTGAATGGTAAATATGCCAACGTAACTGTAAACGGTGTAACAGTTAAAGTTCCAGTAATTATTCAACCGGGACAAGCCAGAGGTACAATGGGAATGTCATTTGGATATGGACGCAGCAAAGGCCTTAAAGCTGAAATGCAAACGGGTGTGAACGCGTATCCTTTTTATACGAACTTCAATACCGTTCAAAACGCAACAGTTGAGCTAACTGACGGAAAGCATGAATTTGCTTGTGTCCAGTTACATAATACATTAATGGGTAGAGGAGATATCATCAAAGAAACTACTTTGGAGATCTTCAACACGGAGTCTGCTGCCGATTGGAACCCAATGACCATGGTGTCATTGAACCATGAAGAAACACCAGTTGATTCACCAGACGTTGATTTATGGGATGAATTTGATCGTTCTATTGGTCACCATTTTAATCTTTCAATCGACCTGAATTCATGTACTGGATGTGGGGCTTGTGTCATCGCATGTCACGCAGAAAATAATGTTCCAGTCGTAGGAAAACAAGAAATCCGTAGAAGTCGTGATATGCACTGGCTTCGAATCGATAGATACTACTCTTCAGATGAAACTTTTGAAGACGATAATACAACTAAAGATAATATTGAAGGCCTTGGAAGTTCGTTAAGTACTTTTGGAGAGATGGAAATTCCCTCTGAGAATCCACAAGTTGCTTTTCAACCAATCATGTGTCAGCATTGTAACCATGCACCTTGTGAAACGGTTTGTCCAGTGGCAGCGTCTTCTCACGGTCGACAAGGGCAAAATCACATGGCTTATAACCGCTGTGTAGGAACCCGTTATTGTGCAAATAACTGTCCTTATAAAGTCCGTCGATTTAACTGGTTCTTGTATAATGAGAACGATGAGTTCGATTACCACATGAATAACGATTTAGGACGTATGGTAATTAACCCAGATGTGACGGTTCGTTCTAGAGGGGTTATGGAAAAATGTTCTATGTGTATTCAAATGACACAGAAAACAATCCTCGACGCCAAACGTGACGGAAGAGAAGTAAACCCAGATGAGTTCAAAACAGCGTGTTCATCGGCCTGTGACTCTGGCGCGATTGCGTTTGGAGATATTAACAATAAGAAAAGTGCGATTACAGAACTTAAAGATGATGAGCGTGCTTATCATTTATTAGATCACGTAGGAACAAAACCAAACGTGGTATACCAAGTGAAAGTAAGAAACACAAACGAAGCATAAAATAATTAAGAAATAATATAAAAGTATTATGGCGTCTCATTACGAAGCACCTATTAGAAGACCATTAGTTACCGGGGACAAGTCATATCATGACGTGACCTTGGACGTGGTTGCTCCCGTTGAAGGAAAAGCAAACAAACTATGGTGGGTAGTATTTTCTATAGCACTTGCAGCTTTTGGCTGGGGGTTAGGATGTATGGTTTACACCGTCTCAACCGGAATTGGTACTTGGGGCCTCAACAAAACTGTTGGATGGGCTTGGGATATTACAAATTTCGTTTGGTGGGTTGGTATTGGCCATGCGGGTACCTTAATCTCAGCAGTCCTATTATTATTCAGACAAAAATGGCGTATGGCAATTAACCGTTCTGCGGAAGCCATGACAATTTTTTCTGTAATTCAAGCGGGTTTGTTTCCAATTATTCACATGGGCCGACCTTGGTTAGCTTACTGGGTACTTCCGATTCCAAATCAATTTGGATCGCTATGGGTTAACTTTAACTCTCCATTATTGTGGGATGTGTTTGCGATTTCTACATACCTATCAGTTTCACTTGTATTTTGGTGGACCGGATTATTACCTGATTTTGCAATGATTCGTGACCGTGCTGTAAAGCCGTTCCAAAAGAAAATTTATTCTTTATTAAGTTTTGGTTGGAGTGGACGAGCAAAAGATTGGCAGCGGTTTGAAGAAGTTTCTTTGGTTCTTGCAGGTCTTGCAACGCCTTTGGTATTATCAGTACATACGATTGTATCCTTTGATTTTGCTACCTCGGTAATTCCGGGATGGCATACAACGATTTTCCCTCCTTATTTTGTAGCAGGGGCTATTTTCTCAGGGTTTGCAATGGTAAACACCTTACTAATTATCATGCGTAAAGTGTGTAACCTTGAAGACTATATAACAGTACAGCATATCGAATTAATGAATATCGTGATTATGATTACGGGATCCATTGTTGGTGTTGCTTATATAACTGAATTATTTATTGCTTGGTACTCAGGAGTTGAATACGAACAATATGCTTTCTTAAACAGAGCAACGGGACCTTACGCATGGGCCTACTGGGCGATGATGTCATGTAATGTATTTTCACCACAATTTATGTGGTTTAAAAGACTGAGAACAAGTATTATGTTCTCATTCTTTATCTCAATTGTTGTAAATATTGGAATGTGGTTTGAGCGTTTCGTAATTATTGTGACCTCACTTCACAGAGATTACTTACCATCATCATGGACCATGTTCTCACCAACCTTTGTTGATATCGGAATTTTCATTGGAACCATTGGATTCTTCTTTGTATTGTTTTTACTATACGCAAGAACGTTCCCAGTGATTGCGCAAGCAGAAGTCAAGACCATTTTAAAGTCGTCTGGACAACGCTATAAAAACATTAGAGAAGCAGGTGGAAGCTTAGCAGGAACAGGTTCCGACAAACGTACCGATTCAAAGTCAAAGCCAGCAGTAACCCCTAAAAAGAAAAAAGAGTAGCCTATGGGATCTTCAAAAGTTATTCACGCATTATATACAGATGATGATGTATTATTATCAGCTGTTAAAGCAGTCAAGGCTGAAAAGCACCATATCGAAGAGATATTTACGCCTTTTCCAGTACACGGACTCGACAAAGCAATGGGCTTAGAGCCTACACGAATCGCCATCGCAGCCTTTTTGTACGGGTGTGTTGGACTGATTGTAGCAACGACCATGATGAATTTCATCATGATTGAAGATTGGCCTCAAGATATTGGAGGTAAGCCAAGCTTTAGTTATTTAGAAAACATGCCAGCATTTGTGCCGATCATGTTTGAATTAACGGTGTTTTTTGCCGCTCACTTAATGGTTATTACGTTTTATTTAAGAAGTAGAATGTGGCCCTTCAAAAACGCAGAGAATCCAGATCCAAGAACAACAGATGACCACTTTTTAATGGAAATCCCCGTTCATGATAATGAAAAAGAATTAGAAACTTTGCTTACCAAAACAGGTGCAGTAGAGGTTCATATTGTTGATAAAGAAGCACATTAGTCCTATGAAAAGTGTATCAAAAATAATCGTTTTAGTAGTGGTCTTAGGGACGGCGTTCTCATGTCAAAATGATAACAGTCCAAACTATCAATACTTTCCAAATATGTATAAGCCTGTGGGTTATGAAGCCTATGGTGAATATGACGTTTTTCCAAATTCACAAGAAGCATTATTGCCTGTGAAAGGAACGATCTCAAGAGGTCATTCATTATACGAGTATGAAAATACAAACGAAGGTTATGCAGCCGCTCTTTCGGAACTCAAATCGCCTATAGCTTCTGCCGAATTAGATGCTAAAAGAGGAAAAGAATTGTATGACATCTATTGCGGTATTTGTCACGGCAACAAAGGTGCGGGCCAAGGAAAGCTGGTAATGAGAGAAAAAATTCTTGGGGTTCCAAGTTATGCAGATAGAGCTATCACTACTGGTAGTATTTACCATGTTATTTATTTTGGAAAAAACGCCATGGGGTCCTATGCAAATTTATTGAATGAGGAAGAACGTTGGCAAGTAACTGCCTATGTTGAAACTCTAAGAGCAGAATTAAAAAAATAAGAAAAGCAAAACATTTATATACATGTACACGTTTTCAAAAAGACTTAAAATTGTTTCAATCCTTCTATTCGTTGTTGGCGCTATAGGGTGGGGAACAAGTTATGTAGCATCTCATGGGTTAACACTTGAAGATGTAAAAACACTACTTGCTGAAGAAAATTCGCACCACGGAGCAGAAGCTTCTCATAGCGAAGAATCGATAGAAGCAACTCATCATGACGCTCAAACAGACGCGGAGGCACATGCTGCAATGATCCATTCCACACATGATTCAGACGCTCACTCAGAAGATGTTCACGCAGAAGATGTTCATGCAGACGACGCACATCATGACGATGCCCATGCAGAACATGTTTTGCACCAAATGCATAACAGACCTTATGCTGCTTTATATATTGCCGCTTTTTTCTTTTTCATGATTTCACTAGGGGTGTTAGCCTTTTACGCCATACAATACGCTGCACAAGCAGGCTGGTCTCCAGTACTATTTAGAGTGATGGAAGCTATTACGTATTACGTTTTACCTGGTGGATTAATTGTGTTAGGAATCGCTTTTTGGGCCGATGATCACATATTCATTTGGATGGATCCCGAAGTTGTTGCACATGATGCATTGATTCAAGCAAAATCAGGATGGTTAGATAAAACATGGTTTACAATAAGAGGATTAATTTTTATCTCCGGATGGAGTTTATACCGTTACTTCTCACGTAAATTCTCGCTAGCCCAAGATTTAGCAGATGTGAATGACAACAGTAACTTTAAAAAGAACTTTAGAATCTCAGCTGGATTCCTAGTGTTTTATATCTACACAGAATCTATGATGTCTTGGGATTGGATCATGAGTGTTGATCCACATTGGTTTAGTACGCTATTTGGATGGTATGTCTTTGCAAGTATGTTTGTAAGTGGAATTACGGTAATAGCATTGATTACGATTTATTTAAAATCTAAAGGCTTAATGAAATTTGTAAATGACAGTCATTTACATGATTTAGCTAAATTTATGTTTGCCATCAGTGTCTTCTGGACGTATTTATGGTTCTCACAATTTATGCTTATTTGGTATGCAAATATCCCTGAAGAAGTAACGTATTTTGTAACTAGAATAGAAGATTATAACCTTCCATTCTTTGGAATGATCATTTTAAACTTCATTTTTCCATTCTTAGTGTTAATGAACAGCGATTACAAGCGAGTGCCTTGGTTTATTGTGATGGCAGGTGTTGTGATTTTGTTTGGCCATTACATAGATGTATTTAATATGATCATGCCGGCAACTGTAGGAGACCGATGGTTTATCGGGGTTCCTGAAATTAGTGCCATATTATTATTTTTAGGATTGTTCATGTTCATTGTTTTTTATGCGCTTTCAAAAGCACCATTACTAGCAAAAGGAAATCCTTTTATCAAGGAAAGCGAACATTTTCATTATTAATTAAAATTTAAAAAGACAAGATATAACGATGACTGGCTTATTAACAATATTAATTTTATTAGGGATCACTATTGCAATCTGGCAAATGGTCAAAATCTTTGATTTAGCGCAAGTAAACAAAGATGTTTCACAAGTAGCTAATGATAATGACAACAGAGTCCATGGGTACCTAATGTTAGCCTTTTTAGGCTTCATATATGGAATCACAATCGTCTCATTTGCATTGTGGGGAGACTTACCACTAACCTCAAATTCGGCCTCTGAACATGGCCCTGAAATTGATCGTTTAATGATCATTTCTATGGTGGTTATTTTTATAGTTCAAACCATCACACAGTTCTTATTGCACTACTTTGCTTTTAAATATAAAGGAGAAAAGGGACGTAAAGCTTTGTTCTATGCAGACAATGACAAGTTAGAATTCATATGGACAGTAATTCCTGTGATCGTATTAGCAGGTCTTATTATGTATGGGTTGTTTACTTGGACAGACATCATGAATGTAGACGAAGATGACGATCCGTTAATGGTAGAGCTTTATGCACAACAATTTAACTGGAAAGCAAGATATGCCGGCGAAGACAATGTGTTAGGGAAAGCAAACGTTCGTTTGATTAACCTTGACAACGCAAATATTTTAGGGTTAGATGAGTCGGATCCCAATGCTCAAGATGATGTCATCACCACCGAATTACACTTGCCTGTAGGGCGTCCTGTGCTGTTCAAGATGCGTTCTCAAGATGTTTTACACTCTGCTTATATGCCTCATTTTAGAGCGCAAATGAATTGTGTTCCAGGAATGATAACGCAATTTTCTTTCACACCCACAGTGACGACGGAAGAAATGAGACTGAATCCAGACATTTATGAAAAAGTAAAAAACATTAATAGAATAAGAGTTAAGAAAAGTAAGAAACTCCAAGCCAAAGGAGAAGAGCCTTTAGACCGCTACGAGTTTGATTACCTATTACTTTGTAATAAAATATGTGGAAAATCTCATTACAATATGCAAATGAAAATCATTGTCGAATCTGAAGAAGATTACAACGAATGGTTGAAAGAGCAAAAATTATTTAAGAACTCCCTAGTTCAAAATTAAAAAATTAAAGAAATAACACTATAAGTTTATGTCAGCACACGTAGATACTCATGCACACGACGACGATCATGGACATCATCACAAAGAAACATTTGTAACGAAGTACATTTTTAGTCAAGATCACAAAATGATAGCCAAGCAGTATTTGATTACTGGAGTTATTATGGGTGTGATTGGGATTTTAATGTCTCTTTTAATGCGTATGCAAATTGCATGGCCTACTGAGCCCAATGTAATTTTTGAAGCACTTTTAGGCAAATGGGCCCCTGGAGGGGTAATGGATGCTGATATTTATTTGGCATTAGTAACCATTCACGGAACCATTATGGTGTTTTTCGTTCTTACCGCTGGTTTGAGTGGAACGTTTAGTAACTTATTAATTCCATTGCAAATTGGCGCAAGAGATATGGCCTCTGGGTTTCTAAATATGATCTCTTATTGGTTATTCTTTTTATCTAGTGTGATCATGATCATTTCTTTATTTGTGGAAGCAGGACCAGCAGCTGCAGGATGGACTATTTACCCCCCTTTAAGCGCATTGCCCTTAGCGCAAGGCGGCTCTGGAGCAGGAATGACTTTGTGGTTAGTTTCAATGGCTATCTTTATTGCTTCGTCATTATTAGGATCTCTAAACTACATTGTAACGGTACTAAATTTGAGAACAAAAGGAATGTCAATGACACGACTTCCGTTAACAATATGGGCGTTTTTCATCACTGCTGTTATTGGAGTGGTTTCTTTTCCAGTATTATTATCTGCGGCCTTATTATTAATCATGGACCGTAGCTTTGGAACGTCTTTCTTTTTGTCAGATATTTTTATCCAAGGAGAAGTGTTGCATTATCAAGGTGGGTCTCCCGTGTTATTTGAACACTTATTTTGGTTTTTAGGCCACCCGGAAGTATACATTGTATTACTCCCAGCCTTGGGGATTACATCTGAAGTTATTGCTACCAATTCACGTAAACCAATTTTTGGGTACCGTGCCATGGTTGCTTCTATTTTAGCGATTGCATTCTTATCAACGATTGTATGGGGTCACCATATGTTTATTTCTGGAATGAATCCATTTTTAGGATCTGTATTTACGTTCACAACCTTATTAATTGCCATACCGTCTGCAGTAAAAGCTTTTAACTACATCACTACTTTATGGAAAGGGAATTTACAGTTAAACCCGGCCATGTTGTTTTCAATTGGTTTGGTGTCGACCTTCATAACAGGTGGTCTTACAGGGATTATTCTTGGAGATAGCGCTTTAGATATTAACGTCCACGATACTTACTTTGTAGTGGCTCACTTCCATTTAGTTATGGGAATTTCAGCACTCTACGGGCTTTTCGCTGGTGTCTATCATTGGTTCCCAAAAATGTTTGGGCGCATGCTAAACAAAAACTTAGGATACATTCACTTTTGGGTCACTGCGATTTGTGCCTACGGGGTCTTTTTTCCAATGCACTTTATTGGAATGGCAGGATTGCCAAGACGATACTACACAAACAGTAACTTCCCGTTATTTGATGATACTTCAAACGTTCAAATTTTGATCACTGTTTTTGCACTTATAGGAGGTCTTTTCCAACTGGTATTTTTATGGAACTTTATCCATAGTATGTTTTATGGAAAGAAAGCAGAACAAAACCCATGGAGATCTAATACTTTAGAATGGACGACCCCTGTTAAGCATATGCATGGTAACTGGCCAGGAGAAATTCCTCACGTTCACCGTTGGGCTTATGATTATAGCAAGCCAGGGCATGACGAGGATTTTGTCACACAAAACACTCCTTTAAAAGAAGGGGAACAAGAATTACAGCACTAGACTGTTAATACTTAATACTATATTTAAAAGCCTTTCTTAAAACAAGAAAGGCTTTTTCTTTATATTTGTTTATATGAATGAAAATTTGGATCCAACCGACGCCCATTTCTCACCAGAGGAACAAGATATTGAAAAGGTCTTAAGACCACTTTCATTTGATGATTTTGCAGGTCAAGACCAAGTGCTTGAAAACTTACAGATTTTTGTAGAAGCCGCAGTTGAACGGGATGAAGCTTTGGATCACACCCTGTTTCATGGCCCTCCAGGACTTGGAAAAACAACCCTGGCACATATCCTTGCAAACGAATTAGGCGTGGGTATTAAAGTTACCTCAGGACCTGTTTTGGATAAACCAGGAGATCTTGCTGGACTGCTTACAAACCTGGAAGAAAGGGACGTGCTTTTCATTGACGAAATTCACCGCCTTAGCCCCATAGTTGAAGAGTATTTATACTCTGCGATGGAGGACTATAAAATTGATATTATGATTGAGTCTGGCCCTAACGCCAGGACAGTTCAAATAAACCTTAACCCTTTTACACTAGTTGGCGCTACAACAAGATCAGGACTTTTAACAGCTCCCATGCGTGCTCGATTTGGGATTAGCAGTCGTTTACAGTATTATTCAACGGAATTGCTTTCTACAATTATCCAACGGAGCTCAGAAATTTTAAAAGTTCCTATTAGTATGGAAGCTGCGATTGAAATTGCAGGCCGAAGTCGTGGAACGCCTCGTATTGCCAATGCATTATTAAGGCGTGTTAGAGATTTTGCACAAATAAAGGGCAATGGAAAAATTGACATAGAAATTGCCAAATTTGCACTAAAGGCTTTGAATGTTGATGCGCATGGGCTTGATGAAATGGACAATAAAATTTTAACAACTATTATAGATAAGTTTAAAGGAGGCCCTGTTGGGGTGACTACTATTGCAACCGCAGTGAGTGAAAGCCCAGAAACAATTGAAGAAGTTTACGAGCCTTTTCTAATTCAACAAGGTTTTATTATGCGTACCCCTAGAGGGCGTGAAGTTACTGAACTGGCCTACAAGCATTTGGGGCGTGTTAAGGGCGATATTCAAGGGGGATTATTTTAAAATAACTTTAATTACCAATTCTGACCACTAAAGAAACATATTCAAAACGAATAAAAGCCGAAGCTAAACGCCTCGGCTTTTTGTCTTGCGGCATGAGTAAGGCCGGTTTTTTAGAGGAAGAAGCACCCCGTTTGGAGTCGTGGCTTAAAAAAAACAGCCATGGAAAAATGCAATACATGGAAAACCACTTTGATAAACGTCTTGATCCTACATTGCTAGTAGAAGATTCCAAAAGTGTCGTTTCTTTAATCTATAATTATTTTCCTGAAGACATACAGCAGGATCCAGAAGCTCCAAAAATAAGCAAGTACGCCTATGGGAAGGACTATCACTTTGTTATAAAAGATAAGCTTAAACAATTACTGGAATTCATTAAAGAAGATATTGGCGATGTTCATGGCCGTGCGTTTGTAGACTCCGCTCCCATTTTAGAAAAAGCGTGGGCTAAAAAGTCAGGCCTCGGTTGGATTGGAAAACATAGTAATTTATTGACTCAAAAAGTGGGGTCTTTTTATTTTATAGCTGAACTTATTATTGATTTAGAATTGGATTATGACCAGGCGGTTACAGACCATTGTGGTAGTTGTACAGCCTGTATAGATGCCTGTCCAACAGAAGCAATTACCTCGGAGTATGGTGTAGACGGTAGTAAATGCATCTCTTATTTTACGATTGAGCTAAAAGAGCAAATTCCCTCCGATATGAAAGGGCAATTTGATAACTGGATGTTTGGTTGTGATGTGTGTCAAGATGTGTGTCCATGGAATCGATTTTCAAAAGCACACAGCGAGCCTTTGTTTAATCCCAAGCCGGAACTTCTTTCGATGTCTAAGCAGGATTGGGAAGAGATTACCCATGACACGTTTAATAAAGTATTTCAGCATTCAGCCGTAAAGCGGACTAAGTTTTCTGGGTTAAAAAGAAACATTAAATTTCTTGAATAATTGCTATTTATTTTTTTCTA
>TARA_B110000503_G_scaffold38825_1_pt1 | contig 17689 bp, 16 predicted proteins | sample TARA_B110000503 | Tara Oceans TARA_B110000503 (sample SAMEA4397472) | marine metagenome | biome: Polar Biome; feature: [SRF] surface water layer (ENVO:00010504); material: water (ENVO:00002006), including particulate matter (ENVO:01000060) such as... | depth 5 m | reverse complement strand
TCAACATTATTATTTTGCTCTCAAAATTCAGTGATCAATGGTTCAGTCATGCACGCAAACCTAGGAATTTCATCTTTATGAATCAATTTAGCGAGCCCGAACACATAACCATATTAAGAAATACCCTCAGACAATTCATTGACAAAGAAATGCCGAGAGAGAAAGTTAATCAGTGGGATAAAGATGATTACTTTCCTAGAGACGTATTCGACAAACTTTGTGCATTAGGTGTTACATCGCTGACCGTTCCCGAAGAATATGGTGGCTCGGGCAAAGATATGATGGCAACTATAGCAATTATTGAAGAGCTATCTACTAGAAGTCTTGGTATGGCTTCTGGATTTATATTTTGTGCATGTTATGCGGGTTTAAATATTGCAGAAGCTGGTAGCGAAGAACAAAAGAAAGAACTTCTACCAAAAATTGCACAGGGTAAAATTCTTTTTTCATATGGTATTAGTGAGCCAGACGTAGGAGCTGATGTTGCTAGCGTTCGTACCAAAGCTGTAATTGATGGTGATGAAGTCGTTATCAATGGAACAAAAAGATGGTGTTCTGGAGCCAATGTGACTGATTATATTTATACAATTGTTAGAACCGGGCCTGAGACAGATAGATACAGAAATTTATCCTTGATTTTAATTCCACCGAAATCTAAAGGCATAACAATTGAGCCCCAACAAACCTTGGGACAAAAAGGTGTTGGTGGAACCTGCGATGTAACATTTGAAGATGTCAGAGTCCCTCTTAAAAATATTGTTGGCGGGGAAGAGGGATGGAATAATGGATGGAGTAAAATTGTAAGCACTGGGCTAGATGTTGAAAAAATTGAAGTATCAGCTCTGGCCTTAGGTATTGCTAGAGCTGCTGTTGAGGATGCATGGCAGTATTCCCAAGAACGCATTCAATTCGGAAAGCCCATTTGCCATAATCAGGCTGTTAGACATCAACTCGCTGAAGTCAAAACAAAGCTAGAAGCATGCAGGTTAATGACCTACCAAGGCGCATGGCTTGCAGATCAAGATGTTGTTGCTACAGTTGAAATGTCCATGTCAAAATTATTTGTAACTGAAACAGCCTTGGAAATTGTCCTTACTTGTCAGCAAATATTAGGAGCATATGGCTATGTAAGAGATTTTGACATGGAGAGATATGTCAGAGATATGCTAGCTATGCCTATGATTGGCGGGTCTTCATCAATACAAAAAAATAATATTGCTAATAGGTTGAACCTACCTAAATAAAATTTTATGCTCAAAGATCAAACTGCAATAGTTGGAATCGGACAGACAGAATTTTCAAAGAATATTGATTCGACAGAATTAAATTTAGCTTGCAAGGCTATAAAACTTGCTCTAGATGACGCAGGCATAAGTCCTGATCAGGTTGATGCATTGGGCAGCTTTACATATGAAGAAACTCCTGAATTTGAAATTGCCAGAAATCTAGGTTTTGGCAATCTCCATTACTGGAGTCAAGCTCCCTATGGTGGTGGTGCAAGCTGCGCAGCAATTGGTCAGGTTGCATTAGCAATAGCAAGCGGGATAGCCAGCGTTGGTGTTGTCTGGAGATCTAGGAAGAGGGGAGATCCGGCTTCCAGAATGTGGTCTCATACGGAATCAGAAATTTCCGATCATTGGAAATGGTCAAGACCCTCTGGGCTCATTAGACCAGTGGATGAATCATCAATGATTATGCGCAGATACATGTATGAAAATAATTATTCTAGAGAGGATTTAGCAAGTGTTGCTATTAATCTTAGGAAATATGCTAATAAGAATATCAATGCTTTGATGTATAAAAAAGAGCTTTCATTTGAAAGCTACATGGATGCCAGAATGATCTCTGACCCCCTTTGCTTATATGATAACTGCTTGGAAAGTGATGGTGCCATAGCAGTGGTTATTACAAAATTAAGTCTCGCGAAGACATTGCCAAACGAACCAGCAATAATTCATGCATATTCTCAAGGAATGTCTCAAGAGCATTCCTTGATGACCGACTACCATGGAGCAAACCCCCTACAGAGCTCTTCATATGTAACTGCAAATAATTTATGGGCTCAGTCAGATTTTAAACCTACTGATATTGATGTTGCGCAATTTTATGATGCTTTTTCTCCTATGATCCCTCTTTCTTTGGAAGCTTATAATTTCTGCTCAAAAGGAAAAGCATTGCAATTAATTTCCGACGGTTTTATCTCTGAGGATGGCCCTTTGCCTGTAAATACTTCAGGCGGAAGCCTGTCTGAGGTCTATTTACACGGCATGAATCTTGTATTAGAAGGTGTTAGGCAAATTAGAGGGTCATCTTCTTCGCAAGTTAAACATGCTAATTTATCACTTGTTACCACATGTGATGCCACCCCAAATGCTGCCATATTACTTAAAGGTGGGATCTAGATGATAGAGAATATACCAATGCCTGGCATTAATGACTTTGATAAAACTTTCTGGTTAAACTGCAGCAATAATCTTTTATCTATTCAGCATTGTGATGCTTGTGATGAGCCCAGGTTTCCTCCAAGGCATATGTGTCCACATTGCCAATCTATAGACCATAAATGGAAAATTATATGTGGCTCTGGTCACTTGTGGTCTTATGTGATTCCTCGAAAACCCTTACTCCCATATTTTGAAAAACAATCTCCATATGTTGTTGGCTTGGTTGAGCTAGATGGTTACCAGAACATCAGGATGATTGGCAGAATAATGTCTGCTAATAAAAATAATGAGATTGATATAGCCACCATTAGTATTGGATCAAAAGTTTTAGTTGGATTTAATAAACTAAATTCAGACATATCTATTCCATTTTGGTATTTAGAAAGTTAAATTAATGTAATTGATAGATTGCTGGGGGGTGATCATGAAAATTAACTACAACCCTTATGACAAAGAGTTCTGGGATAACTCCTGGGAGGTTTATAAAGATCTTAGAGACAATGATCCGGTGCATTGCATGGAAGACTTTGGCGGCGCATGGGCACTCAGTAGATTTGATGATATATGGAACGCGCATTTAGGATCGTACAAAGATTACACCTCTGCTTTTGGAACCTCGCCGCCGCCTTTGTTGCTTGGAGATGACTCAGGCCCTGGTCATGTATCAATCCCTACGAATGATGGCCAAGAGCATAGAGATTATAGAAACACAATTGCTGATCGATATTCACAATCATCTATATCCGAATTAGAAGCAAAGATTCGACAGCTAACTCGCGATGAATTAAGTCCTCTGCTGGGCACAGGAAAGCTTGATATTCATGATATTGCAAGGACAGTTGCCTTGTTCAGCATTACAGACATGATAGGGCTTGATCGTGACATTGCTTTGAAGGCTAGAGAATTAATTGATGTTTTCTACGAGAGAGATCCTGATGTAATGGGAGTAACGCCAAGAGGTCAAGAAGCTTTTGGCCAGGTTATGGGTTTAATGTTGCAACTTGCATCTGAATGGAGAAAAGATACCCCTCCATCTCCATCGCATATTAATGCATGGATAAATAATCAAGTGAGGGAGGGTGTCTGGATGAGTGATGAGCAAATTATGGGTAACACAAGCATGCTTATTATTACCGGAGCAGATACTGTCCCATACAATATTGCGAACATGTTTTACTACCTAAATAAAAAACCTGAGCAACTTAAAATGATGAGAGAGGATGTTTCTCTTATTCCTGCCGCTTTTGAGGAATGCGTTAGATTCGATCATCCTACAAATATCTTAGGTCGACGATTGATCCAAGACATAGAATTGCATGGCAAAAAAATGAAAAAAGGTGATGCTGTAATCTATCTATATCAATCTGCTGGAAGGGATGAAAGAGAGTTCGAAAATGCCGACCAGTTTGATATAACCAGGCCCACGCCATCAAGAAGCATTAGTTTTGGCCACGGACCACATAAGTGCCTTGGTCAGCACCTTGCAAGACTCGAGGGCAGGGTAATCATTGAAGAAATCTTACATGCTATTCCTGAATTTGAGATTAAGGAAGATGAAGTTGTTAGAACATTTGGCGAATTTCTTCAAGGTTATCGAAAGATGCCCATAGAATTTAAGCCTAGATAGTATAGAAGGATGATAGATCATTCCAAGGAAATAATTAAGGGTAAGCTAATACAGTATGCAATTGCACTGGATGACAGATCCTGGAATCTTTTAGATGATATTTTTCATGAAGATGCTGTTGCCACTTATGGTAATAAAGATATTGATTTTGTGATCGAGTCCAAATCTAGGGCTGACATACTGAGAATGTGCAAAGATAGTCTTGGTGGTTGCGGGACAACTCAGCACTTACTTGGTAATTTTAGAATTAATATACAATCAGCTGAAGCAACTAGTAAGTGTTACGTCAGAGCTTATCATGTAGGCCTAGAGCCAAATGCAAATGAGTTCTATGAGATGTATGGTGAATATCAAGATCAATGGAAGTTATCGAATGGAAGTTGGATGATTTCGAAAAGAAATCTAAGGGTTGACCATGAAAGTGGTAATAGAGATAAAGTTTTGGCGCCCGGGGAATAACTATATGAACTTTGATTTTACTCCTGAAGAAGAAATATTTATTGATGAGGTTAAAGCCTTCATAGAAGAAGAAAAATTAAAACCTCACGCAGATAATGTGTTTGCTCCAAACAGAGAGGCAGATGCTCAAACTAAATTAGATAGCCCGCCTAGAAGAGAGTTTATGAAAACTCTATCCAAGAAAGGTTATCTTGGCATGTCATGGCCGATTAGGTACGGGGGTCAAGGCAAAGATGGTGTTTATGATTATATCCTTAACGAGGAGCTTTGTAGGGTTGGGGCTCCATCACCAGGTAAAGGGGTTGGGTCAATTGGTCAAACTATTATCCATCACGGATCTCAGGCAGTTAAAGATGAATTTTTACCTCTAATTCTAGCTGGAGATATAGATTTTGCCTTGGGTTACAGCGAACCAGGAGCTGGTTCAGATCTTGCATCACTAAAATTAAAAGCTGAGCGTAAAGGTAATGGCTGGTTGATTAATGGCCAAAAAATATGGACCTCTTCAGGGCATGTTGCTGATTGGTATTGGCTAGCTGCAAGGACTGATCCAGGGGCTCCAAAACATAAAGGAATCAGTGTTTTCTTGGTGAATATGAAAGATCCCGGCATCGAAGTTCATCCCATTGAAACTATTGGGGAGCATGCAACAAATAGTGTCTTTCTGACAGATGTTTGGGTTGCAGATGAGTATGTTGTTGGCGAGCTTAACAAGGGCTGGATATATATTTGTGAAGCATTAAATTATGAGAGATTTACTTTTTATACTATCGCTCCGCTAGAACAGAAATTTAAAGAGTTAGTAGATCTTGTGAAGACTCTATCTAGAGATGGTCGCCCTTTAAATGAATTTCCTGAGATTAGAAAGAAGATTATTTACTTAGCCGCCGATGTCGAAAAAGCAAAAGTATTGCAACGAAAAGTTCTCTCAATAGCTCTTCAAGATCAAGTCCCGCAAACTGAAGCGGCAATATTTAAGCTCTTTAGCACAAAGTTACATCAACGCTTAGCAAATGCAGCAATGGATATCTTGGGACCAGAAGGATTGTTTACAAAAGACTATGAGAAATCTCATGCTGATGGTAAATGGGAATGGTCTTACAGAAGTACCTTGGTGGATACTATAGGCGCAGGAACTACTGAGATCCAAAAAAATACAATTGCAAAAAAAGCCTTAAAACTCCCTCTATAGATCATCCATGAATAATAAGGCCTTGCCAAAACAAATAGAGGATTGGATTGGAAAGACTGTAATTCGTGAACCAGGTCCCTTTGAGGTCCAAAGCGTACTTTGGCAGAATTTCTGCTCTGCAATTGAGGATACAAATCCACTTTATTGGAACTCTGTCGAGGCAAGCAATCATAGCGATGAGATAATAGCGCATCCTGCATTATTGCCATCATGGCTTCATGATTTTGAGTGGCACCCCGACAGAGAAAGAAGGGTTCCCATGGAGCTACATTTTTTAGTTAAACAAGCTCTGGATTTACCTTTAGGTATCGTTACAGAGGTTGAGATTGAATTTCATGACCCAGTGATTCATGGGGACAAGATATCAGCCGAGCAAAAGCTAGTCAGTGTTAGCGATGAGGTAGTCACAAAGTTAGGTAATGGACGATACTGGGTAATAGAAGTGGTTTATAAAAATCAATTAAATAATCTAACTGGGAAGCAAAATATACATTTTTTAGGGTACGAGAAATGAATCTTAAACTTTTGAGACCAGCAACAAAATTAAGCATTGAATCGCATATAGTATCAGTGAAATCTATTCAAAATGGCGCTGTTAGCAGCAGAGATTGGGCGCCGCTTCATACCGATCAAAGCTGGGCAAAAGGTGAAGGCAAACTTCCCAATATCATAATGAATAATTACACATTAAATGGATTAATTATTAAGTATATTACTAACATCTATGGCCATGCATCGAGAGTTGGCAAAGTTAACTTCAAGATTAAAAAACCAATTTGCCCTGGTGATTGCCTTGAGTTTCATGGCGTAGTAATCCAGAAAATAAAGATTGATAAGCATAGGTCATGGGTTGAAATCGCCTTACTAATTAAAACAAATGAAGGCACATCTGCATCAGCAAAGATTTATGTTGCAGTAAATGAAACAGAGACTCTCATTGCTTCGCCATGGAAGCTAAGCTCTAGTGAGTGGTCGTCTTCCTTAAAATTATGCCAAAATTACTAGCGCTAATTCGCAAAAAGCCAGATATCTCAGATAAACAATTTAAGGCTTACTATGAAATGAACCATGCTCCATTAATTACCAGTATTTTTCCCATGCTACATGAATATAAAAGAACATATTTAGTTGCCTCAAATATGCTCAATGGGAACTACACCCTTGAATCTGAGAAGTTGGACATTGCTTACAGCGTAATAACCGAATTGGGATTTAAAACTCATAAAGATTTAGATGAATTTATGGTTATAGCAAGCAAGGATGAGATTGTTGAGATGATTAGAAAAGATGAGTCAAATTTCTTACTTAGCGAAAAAACCGTCATGTACCAACTTGATCAATGAGCCATAATACAGACACTATATTGCCAACATCTCACGATAAGTTTAGTATAAAAACATATTTTCCTATCATTCAGAATAAAAAACCTAGAGTAAATACAAGATGGAATTAAATTTTAATGAAGAGCAAAATATCCTAAGAGCTAGTGTTGAGGGCACCTGTAATAAATTTTCAAATTTAAAGATATTAAGAGGTATTGAGGGGAGCGAATTAGGTTATTCAGATAATTTTTGGAATCAATTAATTAATTTGGGTCTTACTGGGATAGCCATACCAGAGGAATTTGGAGGCTCAAATATGGGATTGCTCGATGCTGCAATAGTATTTGAGGAATTTGGAAGATCGTTAGCGCTTTCTCCACAATTTATAAGCTCAATGATGTGTGCATCTCTTATAAATATAATGGGTAGCGATGCTCAGAAAAAAAAGATTCTTCCTGACATAGCTTCAGGAAAATCAATCCTAACGTTGGGTTTTTTAGAAAGAGGCTCTAGCTTCCATCAATCTGGAATTAATCTCAAGGTTAGCAATGTGAAAAAAGCTCTTTTATTAAACGGCTCTAAACAGATGGTTCCTTATGCCTCTTCAGCTCAAGATATTATTGTTCTTTGTAATTATAAAGATGTAATTGGGGCTGCGATTGTGCCCATGGATCAACAGGGAATCAGCCTAACCTATCAACCCAATCATGCAAAAACAAGTATGTATGAGGTTGAATTTAATAACGTTGAGATTGATCAATCCATGTTGATAGAGGTTGATGATTTTTGGTCTTCATGGGAGCAACTTTCATACAAGTGCCAGATATTAATTGCTGCCGAGGCTGCTGGAGGTTCTGAAAAATCTTTATACCTAGGTCGTGATTACTCGCTTGAAAGAGAAGCATTTGGACAAAAAATAGGCTCCTTTCAGTCCATAGCTCATTACTTAGCAGATGGTTTAGTTGAAGTTGAAGCCAATAAGCTAATGGCATACCAAGCAGCTTGGGCTTATGATAAAAAAAGAGATGTTTCACAGTTATCTGCAATGGCAAAATTACAATCCTGCAAATCTTTTAGAGAAATCTCTGCAACTACCATACAAATTTTCGGTGGCATGGGCTTTACTGTCGAAGCTGACCCTCAACTTTACTTTAGACGAGCTAAGCATTTACAAAACTCTTTGTGGGATGAGCGATACTTAGAGAATCAACTTGAAACAAGTTTTTTTAGCTAACCGGGGTCATCATATGAACTATTCAACTATTGATTATCAAGTGAGCGATGGAGTGGCTACGATTTTACTGAAGAGGGTTGATCAGTTAAATGCTGTTAACAGTATTATGTCTAATGAGCTGCCAGATGCTTGGAATAAATTTAATAATGATGATTCAGCCATCGTCGCAATTATTTCAGGCTCAGGTGATAAATCTTTTTGCACAGGCGCTGATTTAATGGATTTGCCAGACATGAATGACGATCTTGGCAAGGCTACAATTGAATCAATTAAGTGGACTTCTTTGCAGAATCAAATCTGGAAACCAGTTATTTGCGCTGTGAATGGAATGTGTTGCGCCGGAGGTCTACATTTTATTGCCGATAGCGATATCATTATTGCTTCTGATCACTCCACCTTCTTTGACACTCACGTAAAAGTAGGCCTTGTTGCGGGCTTGGAACCAGTCGGTTTAAGTCGAAAGATTCCGCTTGAAAGTGTTTTAAGAATGTCTTTGGTTGGTGGGGGTGAAAGAATGAGTGCAGAACAAGCGCTAAATATTGGGCTGATTGGTGAAATAGTGCCCCATGAGAAACTCCTCAGAAGAGCAAATGAAATAGCAGATATGATAAAGCTGCACTCTCCATCAGCTTTATCAAAAACAAAAAAAGCAATCTGGAAGTCTAAAGAGACAGGTCTGACAGACGCATTGCATTATGCTTGGGGCTTAATATCAGAGCAAAATATACATTCTGATTTTAAAGAGGGCACAAGTGCATTCGCTGAAAAAAGATCGCCAGTTTGGAAACCCTATTCAAATAATTAGATGGATTACGAGCAAATTATCTTTAAAGAAGAGGGTCCCCTTGCAAGGATCTCCTTAAATAGACCTGATAAGTTAAATGCCTATACCCCCGACATGGGAGATGAAATTATTCATGCTTTCAGACGGGCTAATCTGAATGATGATATTTCTAGTATTGCTTTTTTAGGAGTAGGCAAATCTTTTTGCGCTGGAGCTGATAGAGATTATTTGCTGGGAGATAAACTCAGTAAATCAGGATTAAAAATTGGAGAGGATGAATTTATATCTTCTTTTGTTAGCGAGCTCTCTTCATCTAAAAAAATACTCATTGCTGGTTTAAAAGGCTCTTGTGTTGGAATAGGGATTACCATGGTGCTCCCGTTCGATATAAGAATTGCGGAGACGAATTCACTCATATCCTTTCCCTTTATTAAGCTAGAAATTTTACCAGGCCTTGCAAGCACTTATTTTTTGCGATCTTTGGTTGGCCCCAATAAGGCCAAAGAAATCATTCTAACTAATGCCAAACTAACTGCTGATCAGGCCAATGCTATTGGCTTGGTAAATGAAGTTGTTAGCGATGGTGCTGCAGAAGCTCGAATTAATGAAATTGCTTCTTCATTTGGTCGGATGAATCAAAATTTACTATTTGCAGCAAAAGAAGCTTTTCAAATTAACTTGGAAGCAGAAGTTGAAAGTGCTATAAAGATTGAGAGAAATTTATTAAAAAACATTAAAAAATAAATAGTTACATAAAATAGATAGTTACAAAATATGGGGGTAATTTGTTATGGAGATTAAGTCACTAGGTTACATTGGATTTGGAGCTAAAGACCCATTGGAGTGGTTAAAATTCGGTACTGAGATACTAGGCATGATGCCAGCAAGAGCAGTCCCTGGAGAGAGCTGGGGTTTCCCTCAAGATCCTAATTTTAAGATTGCAAGCGGAGGCAGGGGTATTGCTGAAGATGGCTCGGTTTATCTGAAGCTTGATGAGTATCAGTGGAGACTGGGCATTCATCAAAATGATACCAACCATGGAATTTTATATATTGGCTTTGAAGTTGACAATGTATCCAAATTAACTGAAGCCAAGGATCATCTCATAAGTCAGAAAATTGATGTCCTTGACGGCTCACCAGAGGAAGCTCAAGCAAGAGGTGTCGGAGGTCTAATTAAATTTAGTGACCCTTCGGGCAATCCATTGGAAATTTATTATGAACCTACCCTTGATTATAAATTTTCATCTCCCATCCAAGGTCAAACATTTGTAGCCAGTAATTTAGGCCTGGGCCATTTAATGGTCTTAACTGCTAATAGGGAGCAAACTTATGATTTCTATACAAAAATTTTAGGCTTTAAATTGACTGATTACATAAGCTTTCAGACTGGTGATGGGGCTTGGTTCATGAGATGCAACCCAAGGCATCACAGCATGGCTTTATCAAAGTTTGGAGAAGCTAATGGCATGCATCATATTATGTTTCAGGTTGACTCCATAGATAGTGTTGGAAGAGCGTTGGATAGAATCAATGCGGCCGGAATTAAAATTAGTTCAACTTTAGGAAAGCACATTAATGATCTTACAACTAGCGTCTATATAAAGGGCCCCAATGGATGGGATGTTGAGATAGGAGCTGAAACAGTAAATATTCATGATGATAAAGAGTGGATTCCCAAGCAATTTGTAGAAGGCGATATATGGGGTCACCATGGAATAATGGACTCTGTTGCTGCAGTTAGCGCTGAATTAGAAGCGAAGGATGGGCATGGCTCAAATTAACTTTACATCTGATGCTATTGATATAGGCATAGTTACTGTCAACGATCTTGAAATGCTGAACTTCTATCAAGAAGTCCTGGGATTAAAAAAAGAAATGGAAATTCCATTTCCCGGCCTGGGAACCGTTAATAAATTATCATTTGGATCAGGGTACATAAAAATCCTTGTCCTGGACGATAAACCTAAAAATATCAACCCCACAGGGAATTTTTCCACTAGCAATGGTATTCGATATATAACAATTAATCTTAGTAATCTTGATCATATTCTTGAATCTTGCGCTGCAAATAATATTAATATTATCAATGCAGGTACTATAATTCGGCCAGGCGTGACTGTTGCTATTATTCAAGATCCTGATGGCAATTTAATTGAATTAATGCAATCTGAATAATGACCACTGTAGATCTCAAATATACTCTTGATGATAAATACCTTTTAGATGAGGGGAAAGTTTTTTTATCCGGCACTCAAGCCTTGGTAAAGCTTCCGCTTATCCAGAAAAAAGTTGATAAGTTGAATGGTATTAATACAGCTGGTTTTATTTCTGGATATCCAGGTTCTCCGCTAGGTGGCTACGATCATGCATTGCATCAAGCCTCTGACTTCCTCCAAAAAAATGAAATTGTCTTTCAGCCCGGTATCAACGAAGACCTTGCAGCTACTGCATTGCATGGCTCACAGCAGACAACCTTGGTGGATAATCCTAAGTATGATGGCGTATTCGGCATATGGTTTGGTAAAGGGCCGGGGGTTGATAGATCTGGGGATGCCTTAAAACATGGTAATTATGCAGGTTCATCAAAATACGGTGGAGTTTTAGCCTTGGCTGGGGATGATCACGCAGCTAAATCTTCAACTACAGCCCATCAAAGCGATCATGCTTTTATCCATTTTGGAATGCCCGTTCTGAACCCTGCCACCGTTCAGGATTATATTGATTTTGGTTTAATGGGAATTGCAATGTCTAGGTACTCAGGTTGCTGGGTTGGAATGAAATGTATAACTGATACTGTTGAAAGCGCAGCTTCCGTAGATATTGGATTAGATAGATTCAAGCCTCAGTTACCTAAAGAACAATTAAGCGAAGAGGATATTCATCTTCAATGGGGTTATATGCCTGCTTTATCTGAAACTAGATTATATAAAAAAAGACTTCCTGCTGCGCAGGCATTTGCCAAAGCAAACTTCATAGATAAAGTTATTTTCCAAGGCAAAAAAAAATTATCAATAGTGACAAGCGGAAAGGCCTACCTAGACGTAAGGCAAGCACTAGATGAGCTAGGGCTGGATGAAAATACATGCGAGAAAATTGGTATTTCCCTGTATAAGGTTGGCATGGTCTGGCCGCTTGAGCCCGATAATATTATTAATTTTGTCGATGGCAGTGTTGAGGTTCTTGTTATTGAAGAAAAAAGATCGATTATTGAAGATCAATTGATGAAATATCTTTACAACTACGAAAAGAGGCCTTTGATCATAGGGAAAAAAGATGAAAATGGTGATGACCTTATCCCGTCTGAAGGCGAGCTATCGCCAAGCTCATTATCTTTAATCATTGCCAATAGAATTCAAAAACTATCCCTTGATATAGATTTATCTACAAAAATTCAATCAATAAATATGTTGATAGCAAATATCAACTCTGCTCCACTATCTGATTTATCTAGATTACCTAGTTTCTGTGCTGGTTGCCCTCATAACACTTCAACAAAAGTACCGGATAATAGCTTTGCATTTGGCGGAATTGGTTGCCATGGTATGGCTACATTCATGCCTGAAAGAAAGACCTATAATTTAGGCCAGATGGGTGGAGAGGGCGTCATGTGGACTGGAATTGCTCCATTCACTGAAACTGAACATATTTTTCAAAACCTTGGTGATGGAACATATTATCACTCTGGAATTTTAGCTATCCGTGCTGCAATAGCATCCAAAGCCAATATAACATTCAAAATTTTAGTTAATGATGCAATCGCGATGACTGGTGGCCAAGAAATTAGCGGAAAAGTTCAAGTCGATAGCCTTAGCTGGCAAGTCCACTCAGAGGGTGCAAAAAAAGTTGTTGTTATGACCGATTATCCGGAAAAATATCCCCCCGATAGCGCCTTTGCCCCTGGTGTAAAAATTTATCAGAGAGATGAATTGGATAAGATCCAAAGAGAATTGCGTGAGATTAAAGGCGTAACAGTAATTATTTATGATCAGTATTGTGCCACTGAGTTAAGAAGGCGAAGAAAAAGAGGTCTTGCTACTGAGCCTGACAAAAGAATATTTATTAATCCCTTAGTTTGTGAGGGATGTGGTGATTGTGGCTCTGAATCAAACTGTATAGCAATCGAGCCTCACGAATCTAAGTTTGGAAGAAAGAGAGAGATCAATCAATCTGCTTGCAATAAAGACTACTCCTGCACAAAAGGTTACTGTCCTAGTTTTTTAACTGTCACTGGCGGTACTCTTAAGAAAAAAGGAAATACCCCTAACAGTCAGGCCAATACATCGAATCATCTAAATGAAGATTTGCCGACACCAGTGATTGCACAATTAACTAAGCCTTTTAATATTCTGTTGACTGGCATAGGCGGCTCTGGAGTTATTACCTTAGGTGCAATACTTGGCACAGCAGCCCACCTGGAAGGAAAGGGAGCATCTACATTAGATGTCGCAGGGTTGGCGCAAAAAAATGGTCCTGTTACTAGCCATTTAAGAGTTGCTAACTCACCAGAAGAACTTCATTCAACAAGAATAGCAACTGGAACAGCTGATTTAATAGTCGGATGTGACATCGTAGTTACAACTGGCATGGACTGTCTCTCTAAGATTAACAAACATAAAACCAACATGGTAATCAATAGCCATGTCGCTCCAACTAGCACCTTTGCTAGCAATCCAAACCTTGATCTCTCTTCAGTAAGAATGATCAGGGGATTAAAAGCAGTTACCTCAAATGAATTAATACATTTTATTAATGCAACAAAGTTTGCAACTTCTTTGATGGGTAACGCAATAGCGGCAAACCTATTCTTAGTTGGCTATGCCATACAGAAAGGGTTATTCCCAATTTCTTTGCTTGCAATAGAGAGAGCAATTGAATTAAATGGTGTGTCTGTTGAAATGAATAAAGAAAGCATATATTGGGGTAGGCTTGCAGCTTTGGATATTAAGAAAGTTGAATCAATTGCTTTTTCAGAAACGCCGCCTTCTGATTTAATTGAAACCTTAGAATCAGTAATTGAAGATCGCTATGATTTCTTGGTGGGTTATCAAAATAAAAAATATGCTGACAAATATAAATCTTTAGTTGTTCAAATAATCAATGCTGATAAAGGTATATCTAATGAGAGGGAGGATCTATCGATGGCTGTTGCTAAATTCTATTTTAAACTCATGGCATATAAAGATGAATATGAAGTTGCAAGACTTCATACAGGTGACGAAATTAAAAAATATCTTGAAGACAAATTAGACGGCAATTATAAGATTGAGTATTCATTAGCCCCGCCAGTATTCGGGGGTAGGGACAAGAGAACAGGTAGGTATCCAAAACGCAAACTACCTTCTGCAACATATTACTTATTCTCAATTATGAAACAGTTTAAATTTCTTAGGGGTACTGCTTTCGATTTATTTGGTATGTCCAGCCATAGAAAAACTGAAAGAGCATTAATTAGGGAATATGAGGACATGATGTCTGAAATCATCGTTAAAATTAATATCAATAATTATGATGCAGCAACCAAAATTGCATTATTACCAGATCATATAAAGGGCTACGACGTGGTAAAAGAATTAAATATACAAAAAGCCAAGCTATTAAAGCAACAATATTTTAATGAGCTTAATGGCAATAATATTGAGACTGTTAACAAGTATATAAAAGCCGCAGGTGCATAATTATGCGTAATGATGTTTATATTCTAGGTATTGATATGATTAAATTTGGGAGATTCCCAGATAAAACTGTTCCAGAACTTGCGGCCGAGTCTATTTTAATGGCTCTTGATGATGCTCAATTAAACATGGGTGATGTGCAGGCCTTCTACTGCGGAAACATTAAAGAAGTTAATAGAATGGTTGGTCAAAAAACGTTGCAACTAATAGGTCAAACAGGTATTCCAATAGTAAATTGTACAAATGCATGTGCAACAGGCGCAACAGCATTTAGGGAAGGGTGGATGTCCATTAAAGCTGGTATGTATGATGTGGTTCTTGTGTCTGGAGTTGAAAAAATGGGGACAGGTCTACTCGGTGGCGATGACGGCGCACAAGGAATTTCACTTGAAGGGTTGCTTGGATCTCAAACTATGCCAGCAATTTTTTCGGAGGCAGGTATGGAGCATGCAAGAAACTATGGAACTACGTTTGAGCAATTTGCAAAAATATCGGTTAAAAACCATCACCACTCAACTATGAATCCTAAATCAAGATATCAAATTGAAACACCCTTAAATGAGGTGATGGAATCAGAGATGATTGCTTACCCTAATACAAAACTAATGTGCTCTGCTAATGTTGATGGCTCAGCAGCAGCAGTATTAGTGTCTGAAAAAAAAGCTAAGGAGCTTGGAATGGCTAGGGCAATCAAGGTAAAAGCATCTATTTTAACAAGTGACCCATATGATGATCGAAATCTGGTTATGCCAAACATCAATACGCTCACTGTGAATGCAGCAAAACAAGCATATGAAATGGCCTCACTTGGACCAGATGATCTTGATTTAGTTGAACTGCATGATTGCTTCGCTTCTGCCGAGATGCTTCATTATGGCAATTTAGGATTGTGCATGAATGAAGATGCTGGCAGATATGTAGATGAAGGTAGATTTCAGATAGGTGGCAAACTGCCAGTCAATCTATCCGGTGGTTTGCTTGCTAAAGGCCATCCAACAGGTGCGACAGGCGTGGCAAACCTCTATGAGATATGTACTCAATTAAGAGGAGAGGCTGGTCAACGTCAGGTTTCTAATGCCAAGATTGGACTTGCTCACGTTATCGGTTTAGGAAGTGCCTGTGGAATCCATATTCTTGAAAAGCCTTAATCTATCAATCACTTAATGCCTCAAAAACCTTTCTTTCGTTATATTGTGTCTATGCAGTTTTTAAATTTTTTTATTCTTCTGCTAGTCACTTCTTCTTGCGCAAAAATTGAATTTGATTTGTTGATATTAAATGGGACTATTATTGATGGGAGTGGTGATGCTAGCTATCAATCAGACCTTGCAATTAAAGATGATCGTATTGTAAAAATAGGAAACCTGTCATCTTATGATGCAAAAATTATAATTAATGCTGTTGATTTAATAGTAGCTCCTGGTTTTATTGATTCACATACGCATGCAATAAGGGGTATCTTCGATGTGCCAACGGCTGAAAGCTCGCTCTTGCAGGGTGTCACAACCTTAACTGATGGAAATGATGGAACTTCTCCCTACCCAATTAATGATCATTATGCAGAAATTGAAGCGCTAAAAATTAGCACTAATTGGGCAGTTTTTGTTGGCCAGGGAACTGTAAGACAAGAAGTCATGGGACTAGAAGATAGAAACCCTACTGGCGAGGAATTGGATCAGATGAAAAGCATGATTGCTGATGCTATGGAAGATGGTGCCTTGGGAATCTCCACAGGCCTTTTTTATGTCCCTGGCAGCTTCTCTTCCACTCAAGAAATTATTGAGCTTTCTAAAGTAGCTGGGGGCTATGGTGGTATCTATATCTCACATATGAGAGAAGAGGCCGCTGATATATTAAAATCAATCAACGAGACTATAAATATTGGCATTGAAGCCGGTATCCCGGTTCAAATAACTCACCATAAGATTATCGGCAAGGCGAATTGGGGCCTTGCAAAGAATACTCTAAAACTTGTTGATGAAGCAATTAACAGGGGCGTCAATGTTAGTATCGACCAATATCCTTACACAGCATCCCAGACATCCATTAGAGCCCTTATACCTCAGTGGGCTCAAGCAGGAGGCAGGAAAGAGCTATTAAAGCGTATAGATGATCCTAAGAGTCGAAAACTATTGATTGATGGCATTATTGAAAGAATACTATTTGATAGAGGAGGAGGGCATCCTAAGAATGTGTTTATATCTAAGAGCTCATGGGATACGTCTATGGAAGGTAAAAACCTTGCTGATCTTTGCAATGAAAGGGGATTAGAACCAACGCCTTATAACGCAGCAATAGTTGTATTTGACATTATTAAAGGGGGAGGAGCATCTGCCGTGTATCACGCCATTAATTCAGATGATGTAGATTTAATCATGCAGCATCCAATGACATCGATTGCTTCTGATGGGCCGCTCACAGTCTATAATGTAGGCTCACCTCACCCGAGAACATATGGAACCTTTGCCCGCGTATTAGGTACTTACGTTCGTGAAAGAAATATTATTAGCCTAGAAGAGGCTATTAGGAAAATGACAAGTCTGCCAGCAAAAATACTATCAATAGACCGAAGAGGCCTTATCAAAGAAGGCTATTATGCAGATATTACAATATTTGATAAGAATGTGATTGCAGATAAATCTACATTTGAGGACCCTCACCAATACTCTGTAGGAGTTAACTCGGTCATCGTAAATGGAATTATTGTTGTTGAAAACGGTATGCACAATGGAAATAGGCCAGGGAAAGTTCTAAGAGGCCCAGGATATAATAGCAATAAGTGATGCGTGAAGAAATCTACTAAAAATATAATTGCTATCTTACTAATTAGCCTAATGTTTATAACAAGGTTTTTCTAACGAGCGCGCCTAATAATTACTACCAAAGAGTTGGAAGCAAGGGGTGTAGGATGCTGCAATTACAAATCAATATTATTTAGTTCGCATAATATATA
>TARA_B110000503_G_scaffold46455_1_pt1 | contig 17690 bp, 16 predicted proteins | sample TARA_B110000503 | Tara Oceans TARA_B110000503 (sample SAMEA4397472) | marine metagenome | biome: Polar Biome; feature: [SRF] surface water layer (ENVO:00010504); material: water (ENVO:00002006), including particulate matter (ENVO:01000060) such as... | depth 5 m | reverse complement strand
GCCCAAATGAGTCTAAAAGAAAAGTCTGTAATGGGTCATCGCGGTATCGCTATGCGGCAATTACTGACGGTTCTCAATGCTATTTCAAAGACTTAAGAAGAGATGCTGTATTGTTTATCCAAAAAATAGGTGTACTTTCGCGCCAAATTCCTCAGGGTGGGGAAGTGTTGTGACTAAAGTAAGGGGTATTCTCGTAAAAGTTTGCTTTTAGACAACACATCAACGAGTAAGTAACTTATATTAATGTCAACATTTCAATCACTCGGATTGAAGGATATCTTCCTTCAAGCCATAGCTGACCTTGGATATGAAAAACCAAGTGAAGTTCAAGAAAAAACAATTCCATTATTATTGAGTCAAGATACCGATATGGTTTCTCTGGCGCAGACCGGTACCGGTAAAACTGCGGCCTTTGGCTTTCCCATGCTTCAAAAAATTGACGTCGAAAGGCGTGAGACGCAAGGGCTTATCTTATCACCGACACGTGAATTATGTATGCAGCTCACTGCAGAGTTAAAGCTGTATGGTAAATACATGAAAGGCTTAAACGTAGTGGCCATATATGGTGGTGCAAGCATTACCGATCAAGCCAAGCAAATCAAAAGAGGAGCCCAAATTATTGTAGCCACACCGGGTCGTATGAAAGATATGATTGGTCGTAGAATGGTCGATATTTCCAATATTGACTATTGCGTATTGGATGAAGCTGATGAAATGCTGAATATGGGATTTTATGAGGATATTACTGAGATTTTATCCCATTCTCCAAAAGAAAAAAACACTTGGTTATTTAGTGCAACCATGCCGAAGGAAGTTTCTGCTATTGGCAAAAAATTCATGAACAATCCTTTGGAGGTGACTGTCGGAACAAAGAATGTCGGTGCCACCAACGTGTCTCATGAGTTCTTTATGGTTAATGCTAAAGACCGTTACCAGGCTTTAAAGCGTCTATCGGACGCGAACCCAGATATTTTTTCGGTGGTTTTTTGCCGCACCAAGCGTGACACGCAAAAAGTTGCTGAGATGCTCATCGAGGATGGTTATAATGCGGCTGCCTTGCATGGCGATTTGAGCCAAAACCAACGCGACGTGGTCATGAAGTCTTTCCGAGGCCGTCAGATTCAAATGTTAGTTGCGACCGATGTTGCGGCGCGTGGAATTGATGTTGATGACATCACACACGTAGTCAATTATCAATTGCCGGACGAAATCGAGACCTATACCCACCGAAGTGGTCGGACAGGTCGTGCTGGAAAAACTGGAACTTCATTGGTGATTATCACCAAAAGTGAGTTGCGGAAAATCAAGACGCTCGAAAAAATGTTGCAAAAAACTTTCATAAAAAAGGAAGTGCCTTCCGGTATGGAGATCTGTGAAAAACAGTTGTTCCATTTGGCGAATAAAATTAAAGAAACCGAGATCAATCATGATATTGATGTCTACTTACCTAAGATCAATGAGGTTCTTGAGTCCTTCTCTAAAGAAGAATTGATCAAAAAAGTATTTTCGGTAGAATTTACCCGTTTCTATAATTACTACAAAAAGACCAAAGATTTAAATATCCAGCATAGTGGTGACTTAAAAGACGTTCAGGAAAAATCCTTTTCAGAAAAAAGCACTCGATTTTTTATCAACTTAGGCCGAAAGGACGATCTCCAGTGGATGGACCTTAAAGACCTGGTTCGTGAAATCACTAAATTGGGCAAAGACGAAGTGTTTCATGTAGATACCATGGACACCTTTTCATTCTTTAACACCGATGTAGCACATGCTGACAAGGTCCTTGAATCCTTCAAAGAGGTTCGTTACCATGACCGTCTCATCGAAATCGAAATATCTGCAGACCGCGGCCGTAAAGGTGGGCGCCCTAGTAAAAAAGGGAATTCTGACGGATTCAGTGATAAGAAACGTGGTGGTTTTGATAAGAAATCAGGTGGATCCGAAGATCGAGGAAAGTTTCAAGGAAAAAGCCGTCGTCCTCAAGAGAGACCAAAGTCTGCAGGGACAGGTGGTAAGCGCCGTCGCCGCATCTAGATAAGGGCCTGGCCTATTTTTGTTTTTTTTCGGTATGGTTTTGGTTAGAAATGGTTATTTTTAACCCATTCACGCTATGAAAACACTCCGCCTATTACTCGTGCTTTGGCTTTTCCCTTATGGGGTCGCTGCACAAGAGACACAAGAAGATCCCGGGACCATTATCAATGGGGTCGTGATCAATGATGCCACCGATAAAATATTGGAAAACGTCAATATTGTGAATCTCAATAAAGTCATCGGGACGACAACTGACGGCGAAGGAGAATTTAAATTGCGGGCTTCTGTAAACGACACCTTGTTTTTTTCTTACTTAGGACTGCGCTCCATAAGAGTTAGGGTGACCAACGACTGGCTCAAATATGACCACATCAAAGTAAAAATGACCGAGCTTGGAATTGCCTTAGAAGAGGTCGTGATCAAGCCGGTACAACTGACGGGCTATGTCGAGGTTGATGCCAAAATCATTCCGATTTACGATGATTACCGCTACCGCATTGCCGGTTTTGGCGGAGGCTATGAAGGGGGTAAGACCCAACCCGGTGCCGTAACGAAAGTTTTGAGTGCCATGTTTAATCCTGCGGATTTCTTGTATAATGTGTTTGGTAAGCGCCCTAAACAGATGCGCAAGCTAAAACAGATGAAGCGTGATGATGAAATCAGAAACCTGCTTCAATCGAAGTTCGACCGAGAGACTTTAATGGCTGTTCTTCAATTAGAAAAGGCTGATATCGATGAGATTCTTAATAATTGTAGTTACTCCGTTGAGTTCATCAAAACGGCTAATGACTTGCAAATTCTCGACGCCATTAGCGAGTGTTATGAAGAATACCGAATTTTGAATCGAGAAAAGAACTAAAATCTATTTTGGAAGCGGTCATCAACCATCAACGCGCCTTTTATCTAGCCAAAAAGACCTTGAGTCTTGAGCGCAGATGGGCGATACTAGAGGTTCTAGAGCAGACCCTAAAAAATAATGAGATCCTGATTGAACAGGCTTTGTTTGCTGATTTTGGCAAATCGGGCTTTGAGACCTACACGACAGAATTGGGGATGCTCTACGAAGAAATTTCACGAACCAAGCGGGATCTAAAAAAATGGATAAAGCCCAAACGGGTGAGAACCAATTGGGTCAATTGGCCAGCGCAAAGTTATATTCTTTTTGAGCCGTTAGGGGTGAATCTTATTATTGGCGCTTGGAATTATCCGGTGCTTCTTTTATTGCAGCCGGCAGTGTCGGCATTGGCCGCCGGTAATACGGTGGTGTTAAAGCCAAGTGAAAATGCGCCGCATATTGCAGCGCTATTTCAGGAGCTGATTGATAAAAATTTTGACCCAGCACATTTAGCGCTCATTCAGGCAGATGCCCAGAAGACCCAAAAAATATTGGCCTTAGCATGGGACCATATCTTTTTTACCGGCAGTACCCAAGTGGGTAAAATTGTTTATCAAGCTGCTGCTGAGCAATTAATTCCGGTGACCTTAGAGTTGGGTGGAAAATCGCCAGCTATTATTACCCCGCATTGCGATGTGGCCCTAACTGCAAAACGTTTGGTTTGGGGCAAATTTTTGAATGCAGGGCAGACCTGTGTCGCTCCGGATTATGTTTTGATTCATGAATCCGTTAAGGATGCTTTTTTAAATGCCTGTGTCGTTGCCATTGAAAAAGCACAATATGGACCGGGCAGCAACAATTATTGCCAGATCATCAACGAGCGTCATATGGATCGGCTGGTAAAACTCTTGGATCAAAATAAGGTGTATTATGGGGGTTCTATTGACGCGAAAAAAAGGTTTATCGCGCCAACCATTATGACCGATGTCACTTTTGACGACGCGGTGATGAAAGAGGAAATTTTTGGCCCAATACTTCCCGTGATGACCTACCAAAACCTGAACGATGCTTTGGCTCAGGTCAAAACTTTGGACAAACCCTTGGCCGCATATGTGTTCTCTGAAAACAAAAAAGAAGTGGCTTCTATTTTGAACGATTTATCTTTTGGCGGCGGAGCAGTCAATGATGTCGTGATGCATTTGACCAATCCCAACCTGCCTTTTGGTGGTATTGGAAAAAGTGGACTTGGCGCCTATCATGGCTATCATGGATATTTGCGTTTTAGCCACCAAAAAAGCATACTGCACAAAAACAATTGGTTTGAATTACCACTCAAATACGCCCCGTTGACCCCCAAAAAATTAAAATGGATCCGAAAAATATTAAAATGATGAAACCGAGGCTACCCATGAATAAGTTTGTTTGGAGATTAAAAGGAGTTTTTAAGTCCATGGGACTTTGTGTTTTGCTTGTCCTTATGGGTATACCAGAGATACAGGCACAAGCGCGCTTTCAGCAAGAACCTGACCCTAAATTTTATCCCGAGCGTTCTGTGGTAGAAAGCATTGTAGCGACGATTCCTTATCAAGGTTATGATGAGTCACAGGCCTATTTTGGACAAGGGGAATACGAAGTATTTTTGGATGGTGTTGATGGTGTTTTGGACCGGCCCATCATCGTGACCGATGGCTTTGATCCTGGCGATACCCGAGGCATTGGTGCCCTATACGCAAGTCTTAGTTTTGGCGGGCAAAACCTCGCCGACGAATTACGTGCTTTGGGATATGACATCATAATACTCAATGCACCTCTGTACACGACCGGCGGTAAAGATATCGATGGAGGAGGAGATTATATACAGCGCAACGCCATGGTTCTGGTCGCCTTGATTGACTATATTAATGCCGAAAAAGTCGGGAATGAAGAACTCGTGGTCTTAGGGCCAAGTATGGGTGGGTTGATCGGGCGGTATGCTCTGGCGTATATGGAGCAACAAGGTTTATCGCATGAGACACGTCTTTATATATCATTTGATTCGCCGCACAAAGGGGCCAACATTCCGATTTCTTTGCAGTACCTCATCAATTACTTTGCACAAGAATTTGGAGATCCAGGAGCTTTGGCTACGGTAGAGTTTGTCCTCAAATCTCCGGCAGCCAAACAAATGCTGGTTGACCATTTTACCGGACATTTAGCCGCTGGATCTGAGTTGGAGCAAGATCCTAATTTATTGGCACCGGCTGGGGCACCAGGATTCCGCACAGAATTTCAAGAGGAACTCGATGCTTTGGGTTTTCCCGCTGAGGTGCGCAACGTCACCATGATTAATGGGGCACTCAATGGAGAGGGGCCTGGGTCTCCCGGGATGGAAGTCATCGACGCCACTCTAGAGATAGATGCCCTCACCGACATTTCGATTGCACTGCATTTTGCGCCATTAGCCAACCAAACCATTGACGTGACTGATGTGACCACTTATTTCATAGGCATTCCTTTGGGTAATTATCTGGCCCGAGCCCGCTCTTTGGCCGATACGGACGGGGTAGACAGTGCCCCCGGTGGAACCGCAACTATTTCCAGTGTCTTAGCCGGAGGCGGCGGAAATCCTGTTTTAGAGGCCTTTATTGACGCCTTGCAACAAGACACCTATTGTTTTATTCCGACGATCAGTGCATTGGCCATCGATACGCCAAATTGGTATGAAATACCGAACCTCAATGATTCACCGTTTGTTAATATTTCTGCCGAGACCAATAATTCGGCACATGTTTCGATTAGCCAGGTGAGCGCCCAATTTGCGATTGACGAAATTGTCGGTATGCTGGGAAGTCCAGATGAAAGTGCGCCGGCAACATGGGTCAGGGTGCTTAATCCCGCAAAAGAAGGGGTTGAACTGGCTATCGCGCCATCGGCACAATCAGAACCTATTCAAGCCACGTTATATCATATGAATGGTGCCATATTGGGTCATCATCAATGGGCTCAAGGACAATCTCGTGTGTCTTGGCCAGGATCATGGCCTCCAGGAGTGTACCTCTTGTCCCTCACATCAGGTCGCCAAACGGCGCACCTGAGATTAATCATCCGCTGAGCACTATAATTATTGATGGTGATAAGGTTCTCCTTTGAGGATCGTAAATGCACGATATAATTGTTCGGTAAAGAACAAACGCACCATTTGGTGACTAAAGGTCATTGGGGACAAAGACAAAAGGGCATTACTGCGTTCATATATAAGGTCACTAAAGCCATAAGGCCCCCCCACAACAAAAACAACATGCTTTACCCCGCTATTGAGTTGCTTCTGGATAAATTCTGAAAATCTTATCGAACTGTATTGTTTGCCTTTTTCGTCCAGTAAAATAACATAATCGGACGGTGCTATTTGCGCCATTAACAAATTACCTTCTTGCTGCTTTTGCTGCTCTTGGGTCAGGTGTTTGGTTTTTTTTAAATCGGGCAGGACCTGATGATTAAAAGAAACATAATGACTCAGACGCTTGGTGTAATCGTCCACCAGCTGACCTATGGTAGAATCGTCTGTTTTGCCAACCAAGAGTAAGGTAATCTTCATGGGACAAATATAATTAATAATCTTGTTCCGTTACCTGCAAAGAACCCGGGGAGGGCTCAAACAATTCACCCACATTTCGTATTTTAGCCCAAATTGATCCACCATGATTTCTGATGCACAATTTCAAAAGGAAATAGACCTGATCATCGCCAATGGCTTGCGCGAGGATATTGGCCCAGGGGATTATACTTCTTTGGCTTGTATTCCCGAAGAATCTGAAGGAAAGGCACAGCTGCTGGTCAAGCAGCCGGGCTACATCGCTGGTATTGATTTTGCCCGACAACTATTTCATGCGGTCGATCCTAAAATTAATTTTGTCCCTTTGATTGAGGAGGGTGCTTATGCTGAACCAGGTACTAGTGCGTTTATCGTTTCGGGCGCGCACCAAAGTATACTGCGTGCCGAGCGTTTTGTGCTTAATGCGATGCAACGCATGAGCGGTATTGCCACAAAAACAAGAGCCTATGTGGCGCAATTAGAGGGTACGCATACCCAATTACTCGATACCCGAAAAACGACACCAGGAATTCGCGCCTTAGAAAAATGGGCGGTACGCATTGGCGGGGGATCTAACCATAGGTTTGCCCTGTATGACGCGATCATGCTCAAAGACAATCATATTGATTTTTGCGGTGGCATGGCCAAAGCTATTGAGCAAACTAAGATCTATCTCAAGGCCCATCAATTGGATTTGCCGATAATCGTTGAAGCCCGAAGTCTCCAAGAAATTGAAGAGATTTTGACCCAGGATGGCGTGACCCGTATTTTAATTGATAATTTCACCATGGCGCAAACCAAACAGGCTTTAGCCCTGATCAATGGCCGATGCCAAACCGAGTCTAGCGGCATGATCAACTTAGACACCATTCGGGGGTATGCCTTATGTGGTGTGGATTTTGTTTCGTGCGGCGCTATCACTCATTCAGTGACCAATCTCGACCTGAGTCTTAAAGCCGTCTTATGAGCCAGTCCCATCCTACAAGTATCGAAAATTGGCCAGTGATTGGCACTTTGATCCGCGGATTAAGGTGGATTCAATTGCCAGGATTTCAAGGGCTGTCCTTGTATGATCTGATTGAAATTTATGCCAGAGGAATCATCAAAGGCGCCCTTTCTTCAAGGGCCAGTTCGATTGCGTACAGCTTTTTCATGGCCTTTTTTCCGTTTTTGCTGTTCATGCTAAATGTGTTGCCTTATGTGCCCATAGAAAACTTTCAAAATCGCTTCTTGACCTTTATTGATGATTTATTGCCGGCACAAACTCAAGATTTTTTTTACCCAGTGATTGAAGATATTGCCACTAATCCGCGCACGGGGCTATTGTCTTTTACCTTTATATTGGCTTTGTTTCTGATGGCCAATGGGGTGAGTGCCTTATTCAGTGCTTTTGAATATTCCATACATGTGACCATCAACAGAGGATTTATTCGTCAATACGTGGTCTCTTTGATGGTGGCGGTGTTTTTAGTAGTCATTCTCATCACCACCCTGGGGGGTATTGTCTATGGTGAATATCTGATCAATATTTTAAAAACCGACACCTATATACAGGATGACCTGACTTGGATTTTGACCATGCAGTATGTCTTTTTCGTTGTGATGCTTTATATCGTGGTCAGCACCTTATATTATTTTGGGGTCAAAAAAAGTGGCTTTGCTGGCTTTTGGTCGATCGGCGCTTTGGCTACGACGGTTTTATTGGTGGCCACAACATATGGTTTTGGGATCTACATCAATAATTTTTCGCATTATAACCAACTCTATGGTTCTATTGGAGCCCTCTTGATCATGCTCTTTTATTTGTGGCTTAATGCCAATTTACTTTTGCTTGGCTTTGAACTAGACCAATCTCTTTTGCGGCTCAAAGAACGCAATAGCCCGAGCCAAGCGTTAAAATCTAATACAGTTTAAGCCCGGTGCCTTTTATTGATGTCATATTGCCCTTACCCATAAAGCAAACCTTTACTTATCAGGTGCGTGAGGCAGAGGCTGCCTACTTATGCCCTGGTATGAGGGTGGTTGTGCCCTTCGGAAAAAACAAATTACATACCGGGGTGGTGTACGGCGTTTTGACCCATGACCCGCCCAATTACCAAACCAAGGAGATCGACCAAATTCTGGACACAAGCCCTTCGGTTACTTTGGAGCAAATCGCTTTTTGGGAGTGGATGGCCGGCTATTATATGTGCAGTCTGGGAGAGGTTATGCGGGCAGCGTTGCCTTCAGCATTATTGCTCGAGAGTGAGACCCATATTGCCATCAACACGGCATTGGATATCGCTGAGATAGACTTGAGTGATGATGAATATTTGGTGCTGCAAGCCCTGCAAGCCCAGCCTATGCTATCGATTAATGATGTGCGTTCCATATTGGACCGAACTTCTGTAATGGGCATACTGCAAGGTCTGATTAACCGTGATTTGGTTTTGCTTCAAGAGACCCTTTATGAGGCTTACAAACCACTGGTGCGCCGTTATGTTCGAATGGTTCCATCTTACTTGGAAGAGGCACAGATGCAGTTGATGCTGATACAACTCGAGCGCGCGCCCAAACAACGAGACACAATCCTTCAATTGATTATGGCCACTCAGGCCTCAGAAGAAATAGAAACGTTGGCCTTGCAAAAAAAATCAAATGCCACTTCCTCGGTCATTAACGCTTTGGCCGATAAAGGCTATGTATCTATTTATGAAAAGGAAAAGCAGCGAAATATTTATCAAGGTGATGCGGTTCATGAATTTGGTGGGCTCTCCGCGCCTCAGCAGGAAGCGTTTGACGGAATTTGTGCGGCTCATTCAAAGCTAGATGTATGCCTGCTCCATGGCGTAACCTCTAGTGGTAAAACAGAGGTGTATATTCAATTAATGGATCAATACCTGCAACAAGGACAGCAAGTCCTTTTTATGGTGCCAGAAATCGCTTTGACTACCCAACTCATCGGTCGTCTTCAGTATTATTTCGGTGCGAAAGTCGGGGTGTACCACAGTAAGTATTCTAATGCCGAACGCATTGAATTGTATCATAAGGTAGCCCAGGGTGCGGCGAGTGCACAAATCATCATCGGTGCAAGATCCGCACTGTTTTTGCCCTTCAAAAATTTGGGATTGGTCATTGTAGATGAGGCCCACGAACCATCATTCAAACAATATAACCCTTCTCCGCGATACCATGGCCGCGATGCCGCCATCATGTTGGCCCATCAGCACAAGGCTAAAGTAATCCTTGGTTCGGCCACGCCATCCTTGGAAAGTTATCAGAATGCGCTGCAAGGCAAATATGGCTTAGTCACTTTGTCTGAGCGATATGGCAAGGTCATGATGCCCGAAATAGTCTTGATTGATTTAAAAGAAAAGTATAAGAAAAAGAGGATGAATGGCCACTTTAGTGATCAGCTTATTGAAGCGATTAACGAAGTTTTGCGTGATGGTCAACAAGTCCTCTTATTTCAGAACCGCCGGGGGTTTGCTCCTGTGGTCGAATGTTTGACTTGTGGTGTGGCGCCTCAATGTCCCGATTGTGATGTCAGTCTGACCTATCACAAACACAAAGAGCAATTGTGTTGTCATTATTGTGGTTTTCATCAAGTCATGCCATCAGACTGCCACGCTTGCGGCAGCACGACACTCGACCATAAAGGATTTGGTACCGAGCAAATAGAGACCGAGTTAATGGAATTATTTCCCGACAAGGTCATTGCGCGGATGGACCAGGATACCACACGTGGAAAACATGCCTATGCTAAATTAATGGACCGTATGGACGATCGTGAGATCGATATATTGGTAGGGACCCAGATGTTGGCTAAGGGACTAGATTTTGAGCATGTCCAATTGGTAGGGGTGCTGAATGCGGATCATTTATTAAATTTTCCAGATTTTAGAGCCCATGAGCGGGCTTATCAATTATTGTCTCAGGTTTCTGGGCGTGCGGGCCGTCGTCAAAAAAGAGGTTTAGTATTGATCCAGAGCTACGATCCGAACCACCGCATTTTACAACAAGTAAGCACCTGCGATTTTGAAGGTATGTTTTTTGAACAGAAAGAGCAGCGCCATCAATTCAAATATCCGCCTTTTTACAAGCTCATCAAGGTGACCTTAAAACACCGTGATTTTGCGGTGGTGGATAAAGCTGGATTTTGGCTAACTCAGGTTTTGAATCGGGGCTTGGCACCTCATGTTTTAGGGCCTGTAAGTCCTTCGGTGGGGCGTATCAGAAATCAATACCTCAAAACTTTGCTGATCAAAATACCTCAAGATCAGTCTCCTTCAAAGATCAAGGCATATATGCATAAAGCACTACAGCGCTTTGCTGCTCAAAAAGAGTTTGCTCGCGTTCAGGTTGTGATGGATGTAGATGCGCTGTAAGTCCTAATTACTGTTGCTTCATGGTTGCCGCCAATGCTTCAATTAGATCGGCCTTCCGGTTGCGACTCAAAGGCAATTGCTGGTTGTCCAGTTCGATTTGCTTGCTGTTGTAGCGTTCGACTTTTTCAACGTTAACAATATATGATTTGTGGATCCGCAGGAAGCGTCCTTCTGGAAGTAGGTTTTCGAAGGCCTTCATGGTGGATAAAACCACGAGCGAATCGTGTTCTGTAACCATTTTTACATAGTCTCCTAAAGCCTCGATATAACGCAATTCACTTAAGAATACTTTTCGTTTTTTGAGGTTGCTCTTGACAAAAATAAAATCTTCATCATCAAAGCCTTCTTCATTTTTGAGCTTATGATTGACAATGGCCTTATGTACCGCATTCAGGAAGCGATCTTTAGCAATTGGTTTGCGTAAATAATCTACGGCATCGTAGTCAAACGCTTTAAAGGCATATTTTGTTTTGCCCGTAACAAAAATGATCTGTGGTTTGTGCGTCAAGTCGTCTAGTAGATCGAAACCAGAGAGTACTGGCATTTCGATATCCAGAAAAGCCAAATCTATTTCATTGGCCAAAAGACCAGCCTTCGCTTCGACGGCATTGGTGTACTGAGCCACCAGGGTTAGAGAGGGATGATTCTGTATCAACTTTACAATAGAAAGCCGTTGTAGGGTAGAATCATCCACTACAGCACATTTTAATATGGTTTTATCCATTGTATGTGAGGTTTTAGGACAAACAATATTAACTAAAAATTAGGTTTCACGCAATAAATATTGACTTTAATCTATAAAATCACACCTTTAGTCTATATTATTTAGACATTGATAATGATCAGTCAAGGCTTTGTAAATAATAAATAATGTGGTATTTTTGCACGCTCTTGGCAAGGTGCTGAGAGGATTAAAAAAATAATTATGACTCATTACGAAACTGTTTTCATCTTGAATCCCGTTTTATCTGAAGAACAGATAAAGGAAACAGTTCAGAAATTCGAAAGTTTTCTTGTTTCTAAAGGTGCCAAGATGATCGTTAAAGAAAATTGGGGGTTAAAGAAATTAGCCTATCCAATTCAACACAAAAAAAGTGGTTTTTACCACCTTTTTGAGTACACGTGTGATGGAGAGCCCATCAACGACCTTGAGGTTGAATTCCGACGTGACGAACGCATCATGCGCTATCTTACGGTAAAATTAGACAAGCACGCAGTGGCTTGGGCTGAGAAGAGACGAACCAGAAACAAACAAAACGCATAAGTTATGTCATCGATAGAACAACAAGCAAAAGGCAAGAAAGACGGAGAGATCAGATATTTGACTCCGTTAAATATTGAAACGAACAAAGCGAAAAAATACTGCCGATTCAAAAAATCGGGTATTAAATATATCGACTACAAAGACGCAGATTGGTTATTGAGATTCGTGAACGAGCAAGGTAAAATTTTACCACGTCGTTTGACTGGAACTTCTTTGAAGTACCAACGTAAAGTAGCCGTAGCAGTTAAAAGAGCACGTCATTTGGCTTTAATGCCTTATGTAGCTGATTTGTTAAAATAAAACACAGCAAACATGGAACTAATACTTAAAAAAGACGTTGAGAATCTTGGATTCACAGACGATGTCGTATCGGTAAAAAATGGATACGGAAGAAACTTCTTGATTCCTCAAGGGTTAGCTATGTTGGCAACTCCTTCTGCAAGGAAGGTTTTGGCTGAGACATTAAAGCAGCGCGCTCACAAGGAAAAGAAAATGGTTGATGATGCGCAAGCTGAAGCCAATAAATTGAACGGTTTAGAAGTGAAAATTACTGCTAAAACTGGTGAAGGCGACAAATTATTTGGCTCTGTCAGTAATGGAGATCTTTCTGAAGAGTTGGCCAAGAATGGTGTGTCTTTGGATAAAAAATTCATTTCTGTCCAAGGTGGTTTAATCAAACGCACTGGTAAATACGATGCGAAAATTCGCTTCCACCGCGATGTAGTGGTAGACTTTTCGTTTGAAGTAATTGGAGAAGCTAAATAAGACAACACTTAAATTGATTTGAAACCCTCCCTGATGTCTATCACGGAGGGTTTTTTTTAGAATATGACCTACAGAAGACTCACAAAACAACAATTTGAAGCCCTCCACGAAGATTTTGGCCACTTTTTGGCCAGTCAATCGATTGACGCAGATCAATGGGCACAAATGAAAGAAGCGTCTCCAAATCTTGTCGAACGTCAACTTGACGCCTTCAGTGATCTGGTTTGGGAAGAAGTGTTGCGCAAAGCAACCTTTTTGGATCATTTTTCAGAAGATGGATTGTTTTCTTTTCATGCTGGTCAAAAGAGCTTGCGTCTGATTGGGGTGCGTGCAACCTCTGCTGTGGATTTAAGCAATTCCGATGGGTGGGCATGGCTCGAGGTAAATTGGCAAGACGATCAAGTGAACTTTTATCACGCTCAAAAGGCTTATGCCACAAATCGGTCCACTGAACTATTTAGTCTGATAGAGCGCGGAGCCGTTGTGTCGGATGGGACTTACTTTTGGGCCCTTGAAAAGATACTGCCTCAGGGCAAATCCCTTATTTGACGTCCTCCTTATGAAGGACGCACTGATTTTGTTCTCCGCAAAATAATCAGTTCTTAACAAAATGTTAATAATAACATCATCAGAACGAGATTTATGCACGCGAATACCTGACAGTAATAGATTGATTTCCAAATTCAAAAAAACCCCTACTTAATTAGTGGGGGTTTTTTTATGAAATCTGGGATCAATTATGGTCCAAATGCATTACTCGTAGCGCAGACTTTCGATAGGATCTAATCCAGCAGCTTTAGAAGCCGGATAGGAGCCAGCAATCACCGCCACAATAAGGGATATAATTACCGAGGCTATAATAGCGCTCCAGGGCAAGGTGTAGTCGAAGTCTACAGCCTTGGCGAAGATGATACCGGTGCCGATACCGAGCAGGATGCCTAATAGACAACCAATTTGTCCAATAACAATCGTTTCGATAAAAAACTGGGTCAAAATGGTACGGCGCTTAGCCCCAAGCGCTTTTCGTACACCGATCTCACGGGTGCGGTCCGTGACCGAAACCAACATGATATTCATCAAGGCAATCGATGAGCCCAGTATGGTAATGATACTGATGATCCAGGCTGCCGTTTCCAAGATGCCGGTAAGTGATGCAACACGATTAATGAGGTCTTCACTGCGCTCTATTGCAAAGTTTTGGTCCTCAACAGGACTCAAACCTCGGATGTTGCGAAAGGTAATAATTGCTTGGTCTTCGGCCTCTTTCATCCATCTGTTGTCCGTGACCATAACACTAATGGTGTAATTGATATTGGGCTGAGAAAAAATACCGCGTGCATTTTGAATGGGGATCAAGACCCGCAAATCCTTTGCATTTCCAAAGGAAGATCCTTGAGCAGCCAAAACACCAATGACTTTAAAGGAAACCCCCCGAATACTAATGGACTTATTTATAGGGTCCGTATTGTCGAATAAATTTTTTAAAAAATCAGCGCCAATGACACAGACGCGATTGTTGTTTTTGATGTCAAAAAAGTTAAAAGACCGGCCGCGATCTATTTCGCTACCCGTATTGGCTAAATAATGTTCGTTGACCCCGTATACTTGAACTTCGGGATCCGTTTTTTTGCTGCCATATTTGATTTCGGCTTGTCCTGTTCCTGAAAAGGAAATAGAGGTCTGTGTGTTGGGGTAATCATATTGGTCCTCAAAGGCGCGGATCTGATTATAATTGATGATGGGGTTGATTTTTTTTCGCTTGCCGGCACCACGTTCATTGGTCTCAAAGTCATACCGTTGCAGATTAAAGGTATTGGCGCCCATTGATGAAAAACTACCAACTATAGTGTTTTCCAGAGCCGCAACAGCACTGAGGATGCCCACCAGGGACCATATGCCAATCCCAATGATCACTATGGTAAGTATGGTGCGTAATAACTGAGCTTTGATCGAATCAAGAGCAATAAGTACGTTTTCTTTAAACAGACCGAGCATGTCTCTATAGCTTTTTTTGAACAGCAAATAAGGAAAACAAAGTTACATCTTTTATTATTGATCCTTAGAATTTGGCAGCCCTTTAGGTCGGGTGATGTCCCCAGAAACCGAAGAGATCATAAGACGATCTAGCCCCAAAGGACTAAATCTAAAAAGATAAGGGTCTTCATGTCCTTGTAATTTCAGATATTTGTATCATTCCATGATAAAAAACTAAATTTTGGCTCAAAAACCGTCCATACCAAAAGGCACTCGTGATTTCAGTCCCGAGCAAGTTGTAAAACGAAACTACATCATGGATGTGCTCAAGTCTCGTTTTACCTCCTATGGATTTCAGCCTATAGAAACGCCAAGTTTTGAAAACGCGCAGACCTTAATGGGCAAGTATGGTGAAGAGGGGGATCGATTGATTTTTAAAATTCTCAATAGCGGCGATTTTTTGAGCAAAGTTGCCCCCGAATTATTGGCTTCAAAAAACAGCGCAAAAATCACTTCTAGTATTACAGAAAAAGCATTGCGCTATGATTTGACGGTGCCTTTTGCGCGGTATGTTGTTCAAAACCAAAACGACATTACTTTTCCGTTCAAGCGTTATCAAATACAACCGGTTTGGCGGGCAGATCGACCACAGCGCGGTCGATTTAGAGAGTTTTATCAATGTGATGCCGATGTGGTAGGGAGTGATTCGTTGTGGCAAGAGGTCGAATTGATACAGCTCTATGACGATGCTTTTACAGCCCTAAACCTCAAAGGAGTTAATATTAAGCTCAATAACCGCAAAATCCTTACCGGTATTGCGCAAGTTATTGGCGCTGCAGATAAACTTATTGATTTCACGGTGGCATTAGATAAGCTCGATAAGCTCGGCCAGGAAGGGGTCAAAAATGAAATGCGCACCAAGGGAATATCAGACGCTGCGATCGACAAATTACAGCCCTTGTTTGGCTTGAGTGGCAGCGCGGAGCAGCAATTGGGTCAGCTAAGATCCTTATTGAGTGCCTCCGAACAAGGGCTCAAGGGCATTGAAGAACTGACTTTTATTGTGGACGCGATAACGGCTTTGGGACTTCAATCAGCAAAGTTATCTATAGACGTCACTCTAGCGCGTGGATTGGACTATTACACCGGAGCCATATTTGAAGTAGAAGCACCTAGCGGAGTCGCTATGGGCAGTATTGGCGGTGGCGGGCGCTACGACGATTTGACCGGTATTTTTGGGCTAAAAGGAGTCAGTGGTGTTGGCGTGTCTTTTGGACTAGACCGGATTTACTTGGTTATGGACGAGCTTGGATTGTTTCCAGTGACGGTGTCCGTGCAGCCTAGCGTTCTTTTTATAAATTTTGGTCCCGATGAGGCGCTCTATGCCTTAAAGGCCATTAAATCCTTAAGAGCATTAGGAGTGGCATCAGAACTTTATCCAGATTCGGCAAAAATGGCCAAACAGATGAGTTATGCCAACAAGCGGAATATTCCTTATGCAGCTCTTGCAGGATCAGACGAAATGACGGACCAAACCTTTACCCTAAAAAACATGGTCAGTGGCGAGCAACAAGTTGTTGGTTTAAAAGCACTGACCGATATCGTTAAGGGGTAGCCACAACAATTTATTTCGTCGGTTGTTTTGCGTTTACTAACTTGTTCCAGTGACATGCCCAACCGATGAAATCACTGATCTATACACGACCCATAGGTCCCTCTGCAATTGTTTTTGCCCAAAACATCACGAAAAATGTTCGGGGCTCAATATCTTTGAAATGTCACAGAATCACATGCCGCTTTATCCCTTGGCCTATTTTTGAACAACACACAGAAATTTAACTATATTTCCCTATGATTCAAATTACGGTATCGCGCTTGTTGGTAGGATTTATCCTTGTGTTGTTTGTTATGGCCTGTGGTAATGTGATGTCAGATACAGCGCAATCAGAAGTCTATAGTACAAAAGCACAGGCCGTTTGGGAGACAGAACTCTATATTCTGGGAACCATGCAAGATGGAGGCCTGCCTCATATTGGGTGTCAAAAATCTTGTTGTGCACAGGCGTTTAAGGAGCCGAATTTGAGGCGTTCTGTTGTGTCATTGGGTCTGTTCGATGGCCTTAGTAAAAAGCGATATTTGTTCGAAGCCACACCAGATATGCCCGAGCAGTTGGCGCATTATAATTCCTATTTGAATCAGCCTTTTGAAGGACTTATTGATGGTGTGTTTTTGACCCACGCCCACATGGGGCATTATACGGGTTTAATGTATTTTGGTAAAGAAGCCAAAGACAGTAAGAATATTAAGGTTTACGCCATGGACCGCATGAGCAGTTACCTCAAAAACAATGGTCCTTGGAGCCAGCTTGTTGCGCGCAAAAATATTGAGTTGGTCCCTATGGAAGCCGATAGGACTCAAGTCCTTTCTGACCAATTGAGCGTGACGCCATTGCTGGTGCCGCATCGCGATGAATTTTCTGAAACGGTGGGATGGCTTATAAAAGGGCCGAACAAAACGGCGCTTTTTGTCCCAGACATTGATAAGTGGCCTCTTTGGGAGCGATCGCTTGTGGATTTGCTTCAAGAGGTGGATTATGCCTTTTTGGATGCTACTTTTTTTAGTGGAGCAGAATTGGACAACCGTCCTATGGATCAGGTCCCTCATCCATCAATATCAGAAACAATGGAATTGCTATCGGCACTGCCTAAAAGCGAGCGGCAAAAAGTTCATTTCATTCACTACAATCATACCAATCCAGTACTCGACGGGAATAGTCATGCCGCTCAAAAAGTTCTTGAAGCCGGTTTTCACCTGACACAGCTTCATCAGCGTTTTCCGCTTTAGTCTCTGAACGTTTAAACGATCCATAAAAAAGGATTT
>TARA_B110000503_G_scaffold143775_1_pt1 | contig 17746 bp, 13 predicted proteins | sample TARA_B110000503 | Tara Oceans TARA_B110000503 (sample SAMEA4397472) | marine metagenome | biome: Polar Biome; feature: [SRF] surface water layer (ENVO:00010504); material: water (ENVO:00002006), including particulate matter (ENVO:01000060) such as... | depth 5 m | reverse complement strand
GGAATTCGTTCTATGAAATTCCGAAAGGAAGTAAATGCCCCATTTTTGTGTCGTTCTCGAATAATGTACTCCATGTTTTTTGATTCAAAACCCCCATCAATAAACCCAAAACCGAGCGTTAATTTTTTACCGCAAATATCTGCCGTAGCCATGCTTTCATTTACACAAGGCAACTCTATTTGTGCACCTTTCATTCGAGCGGTATGAACGTATAATTCTCGAGAATAAAAACCTCCGCCATTATTGAGTGTAGCGGTTAAATACTCTAGCGGATAATATGCATGTAGATAAAGTGCCTGAAAACTCTCTACGGCATAACTTGCGGAGTGGCCTTTTGAAAAGGCAAAGTTGGCGAAGCTTTCAATTTGATCCCATATTTTTTGAACAGTGCTTCGAGCGATTCTTTTACGTGTGCAATTATCGAAAAAACGTTTTTTTATTTTGGCAAATTCGTTTCGTTGTTTGAATTTCCAAGACATACCTCGTCGTAGAATATCAGCTTCTGCCAAGTTTAAACCTGCGAAGTAGTGTGCTACTTTTAGCACATCTTCTTGGTACACCATTACACCGTAGGTTTCTTCTAATATTTCGTACAGTTCTGGCAACGCTTTCTGGGCCTCTTCTCGTCGCTCTATGTTTTGAAAACGAAGGATGTATTCTCGCATCATGCCACTTTTTGCTATTCCCGGGCGAATAATTGAACTTGCCGCAACTAACCTTGTGTAGTCGTCTGCTTTTAGCTTGGTCATTAGCATTCGCATGGCGGGAGACTCGACGTAAAAGCAACCGGTTAAGTCTCCTTCACGCAGAAGATCTTTTACTTTTGGGTCGCTTTTAATTACTTTCATGGCATGGATGTCTACTTTTTTACCATGATTTTTTTCAATAAACGATACAGCATCTTTTATCTTACCCAAACCGCGCTGACTTAATACATCATATTTGTAGAGGCCTATATCTTCTGCGACTTGCATGTCGAAATGCACAGTTGGGTAGTTTTTTGGTGGTAAATAAGTAGCAGAATAGTAATGAATGGGTTTTTCCGAAATAATAATTCCACTAGAGTGAATACTTAAGTTACTAGGAAACCCAGCAATGTAGGAGCTATATTTTTGAATGAGTCGACCATATTCGGTATCAGTAATTCCACTATATTGTAGTCGTTCAATTTCTTCGTTCGGTAATCCAAAAACCTTTCCCAACTCTCGAATAACAGATTTATGTTGGTAAGTGGTGTATGAACCCAACAAGGCTACTTTGTCGTAACCGTGCTTTTCGAAGAGGTAGGTTGTTACATCATTTCGATCGGTCCAGGAAAAATCAATGTCAAAATCTGGAGGACTACTTCGATAGGGGTTAATGAACCTTTCAAAATACAAGTCTAATTCAATAGGGTCTACATTGGTAATGCGAATTAAATAGGCAATTATACTATTCGCACCACTACCTCTACCAACATGTGGATAGCCCTTTTTCATGGCATAACAAACCATATTCCAATTTATTAAGAAATAAGCAGAAAATCCGTATTGCTCAATTACTGTGAGTTCATTTTCTACTCTGTTGAGAATTTCTTGCTGTTTAGAACTTAGCTTTTTACCTCTCATTGGATCAAAATCATATCGATATGGGAGGGCTTCATAGCTAAGTTTTCTTAGTAATTGCACATCTTCTTCGTTACTGTTGGTGAAATGTGTTTTGTTATTTGGTTTGTGAAATTCGAATTTGAAGTCACATTCAAGTAGCAGTTCGTTTGTACGCTCAATAATCTCTTTATGGTATTGGAATAGTTCCGAAATTTCTATGACATTCTTGTATTTGTTACCCTCTTTAGCTTGGCAATTCTTACCAAGTTTACTGAGTAAAGTGTTTTCTCCAATTGCTCGAAGCAATCGATGGGTGTTGTAGTCCTTTTTATTTCTGAAAGTGGAGCTACATAACACGACTAACTTTTTTGAAAATAGATTTTTGTACTGCTTAAAAATTGGGCGATTTAGTTCTTCTGGAGCAATTCCGGTGAATTCGTTTTCGCCCAACTCATCAAAGTGCAATGCTTTTTCAAAGGGGTAAATGGTAATTGCATTTTTAAATTCTGCCCTTTCAGGAATTGCTATTCCATTACTTTGGTGGTGCGATAAAAATGTGGTTAATTCAAAAAATCCCTCATGGGTTTTAGCCAAGCCTATAAATTGTTGATCAATTCCATTCCGGAAATCAATTCCTACTACAGGATGAATGTTGTACTCCTTGGCTAGCATTAAGAAAGTAAAGCATTCTGAAGTATTATTAATGTCGGTAAGCGCAACAGTTTTATGCCCTAAAAATTGGCAGGTGGCAAGTACTTCTCGAATGGTTAGGCAACCGTAATTTAAACTATAATAACTGTGGCAATTAATTAGCATTTTTTGTTTCGTTTTCTCTATTTTATTTTTTGTCCGCCAAAGAACGAGGCAAAAAAGCTCGTCCTTTGAATACAATTTCATTAAACCTCCCAAAATCAAAGCGCAGTCGAATGATTTTCTCAGACAATCGAAACTTTCCGGTTTTACTAAGATTTTTGTTTGGTTTAATTTCAATTTTCTTCAAGGGACCCAACCATGCTCTAGGGTTTTGTAGTTGCTGTTTTATTCAAGCGATTAACTACTAAAGATTGAATGTTTAAAAATTCTATATTCTTCATTTCACATTTTTCATTGAATTATTTCTCATTACTACGCTCTTCGGTGTGCAGGAATAATGATGGGTTGGCCGTTAAATGGATTGGAAGACCTACCAATACCTTTTGAGCCCATGGCTACGACTCGCTTCACGGCGTCTTGTCCATAACGGTTACGAATATTGTCCAATGCTTGGTACAAGTTTATAAGCTCTTCGCTGTCGTCGAACAAATTGATTTGATGGTTTCCGCCAACTAACTTGCTAAAACGAACACCAATTAAGCGAACTAAAACCCTTCGACTGTAAAGCGTTTCGAAGAGAGAAAGTACCGTTTCTATTAATTTGTTGTCAAGCGAAGTATATGGAATATGTAGCTGTTTACTTTCTGTAATAAAATCGGAATAACGTATTCGAACGCTGATGCAGCCAGTTAGCTTGTTGCCGTTGCGGAGTTGATACGACAAATTTTCGGCCATTGCAGTTAAAATACTTTTCAGTTTTCCGATGTCAGTCGTGTCTTTTTCAAAAGTGCGCTCAATTGAAATCGATTTTCTTTCATGATAGGTTGTAATGGGTGTGTTGTCAACTCCCTGTGCCTTTTTCCAAATGGAATGACCGTTTTTACCCAAAACTCTAGTCATGAGTTCTATTGGCATTTCTTGTATTGTTTGTATTTTCTGAATACCCATTAGGTGAAGTTTTTGATTCGTTTTGGCGCCAATCATTGGCATTTTACGAACCGGTAGGGGAGCGAGAAAAGGTTTTTCTTCACCTTCATCAATTTTCATAAAGTTGTTGGGCTTGGCCTCCCCAGTTCCAATTTTTGCAGTTGTTTTCCCTGTTGAAAGACCGAAGGAAATAGGCAAGCCGCTTTCCTTCATAATTTGGGTGCGTAATTCTTGAGACCACTTGTAGGTTCCGTAAAAACGGTCCATTCCGGTAGTATCGATGTAAAATTCATCGATTGACGATTTTTCAAATCTTGGACTGTTGGACTTAATGATCTCAGTAACGATATCGGAAAATTTACTATAGGTCGCACTATTACCACGAATTACTACTGCATGCGGGCAAAGTTGTCGTGCCATTTTCATAGGCATTGCTGAGTGTACACCAAAGGCTCTGGCTTCATAACTGCAAGAAGCTACAACCCCACGGTCAGAGGTGCCACCAATCAGCACGGGACGGTTGTTTAGTTTACTATCTAATAATCGTTCGCAGGAAACAAAAAAACTATCTAAATCTAAATGTAATATTGATTTCATTTTTTTTGACAATTATAACGTCAAATTATTGACGATAAAATAATCAAAAAATTAGATTTTGGAGTTAAATCAAATGAAAAATTTGTCTTTTAGAATCCATAACCGAAGTTATCTAACGATTCAAATGGGGGGATAAGTTTTTAAAAGGCTATAGCAAAGAGGTATGAGGAACCCAGTTTGTTTTTGGAAGCAAAAAGGAGTTTTAAAAGGAACTTTCTTACGCTGTTATTTCAGTCTTCACCTCCCATTTTTTCTCAACCAATTCTAAAACTGCAAAGCTCTTCAACTTAAAATTTCGCTGATATTCTCGCTCTTTAAAATCTTCCCAAGCCGCTATAAATTCTCTCTTTTTTATGTCTTTGTTGGCAATGGTAACGTGAGGTATAAAATAATGTTTCTCCATCCTTTGCTTTATTATTTTTTGCAGATTGAAGAGTAGTTTTAAGTCTTTGCAGAGTTTTTCGAAGACTTCGTTTTTAGCAACATCTACGAATAGAGTTCTGCTTTCAAATCTTTGAAAATTCTCCAAACGTATATCTACGTTAATTATCGAAATTTCATTTAAAAAAGAGGCTGTTTTTTCAATGAAATCGTCCAGCTTTCCAGATTCGCAATCGAAAGGAGGAATAACAGTGATGTGTGGGGGAGTTTTTTGAGCATGAATAGATCCAAAACGATTCTCAATTTCTTTTTGAAACCCAATAATTTCTTCAGAGATGACTAAGGGAGGAAGAGCAGCAAGGAAGTATTTTGGCATGTAGAATTATCTCAAGACGTCTTTAATGCTTTCCTCTTTAAAGAATACAGACTTTGCAAAAGGGCAGAGAGGTAAAATTTTAAAGTTCTCTTTTCTAGCTCTCTCAACAATTGCAAAGAGTAAATTTTTCCCAACTTCTTGACCTTTTAAACTATTGTCTACCGCTGTATGATCAATAATTATTAGCTCGCTGCTAGCAATAGAGTAGGTCATCTCCGCCAAGCGAATCCCGTTCTCAGAAAAATGAGCAGCACCTTTTGTTTCATTTTGTTCTATTTCGATCTTCATTGCAGTAAAATTACAACGGATTAGCAACACATCAAAACTGTAGCTACTTATTCTAAAATTCGAACAATTTTCTTCTAATATAGGGGCGCGTACCTTCTTTATTTGCAAGTCAAAATATTCTCTAGTTTATTTCACGACCAGATTGTTGGTGTAAAACACCGCCATTATTTTTAATAAAGAGAGAGGTATTATAAAGCAGATTAAATTGTGTTTGAACTCTTCGATGGTTAAAATCAGACCGTTTTTCCTGTTATTCAAAAAATTTGGAATAAAATTGTAACCTTTAGAATTAAGGTAACGTATTACCATAAAAGTGCATTCATGAAGACAAGAAGTTCAATTTTAGGATTATTCCAGTTAATTATAACAAGTATTGTTTTTTTCTTAATTTTGATGTACAAACAAGATATTTAAAAAATCACAGAGTAGTTTTCATAAAGGTAGTAGTAGCCAATTAGTAATTTATAGTACTCTGTGTTAATTAGCCCAAGTTTGTTTTTCAAGCTTGGGGTTTTTATATTGCTTTCTCGTATTTTTTAGCTAAAATAATATACTGATAGTCAAGTGATTTAATATCAATCACAACTTTTACAAAACCAGCCTTCTGTAACTCTTTCATTACTTCAAAACCCTCTATTCTCATTTCAGAAGGAGGACCGTGAGGCGAATCTTCCTTCTTAAAGTCAACGATTATTAGTTGTCCACCTGCTTTCATTCCCCTCCACACATCTCTAAAATACTCATAGCGGTTCTCTATATGGTGGTATGTATCTACAACAAGTATAGCGTCAACCTCTGAAATATAGAGCATTGGGCTATCAAAATCAACCTTTCTAGTAACAATATCTAGGCTGTCTTGTGAGAGAGAGTCAATGTAATTCAGGAATCGGTCATCTACATCTAGTGCTAGTACAGAAGCACCTTTTTGAGCTAATCTCCTACTAAAATAGCCGGTTCCGGCACCAATGTCAGCAATTTTTTTGCCTCTAATATCTCCTAGCTTTTCTAAAACTAAGTTGGGTTTTTGCCATTGATCTCTTTCCGGGTCTTCAAATTTTTTGACCAACTCTTCAAAAGAATTTTTATGCATGTGTTCATTTGCTCTGTCTTTTTCATGCGTTGTGTTTCCGCAAGCAAAAAATACTAACACAAGCCAAAGTGTTGTAATGGGTTTTATCATAGTTAACTAAAAATACCTTCAATACTCAACCAAAAGCCATGCTCGCCTTCTTTAGCCTCTTTATATTCGATTGTTGCATCTAGCTGTTTGCCTAAAAGATGAATTAACGTAACACCAATTGATGAGCCCGACTCCTTCATTATTTCTGTGTTTTTTACACCAATTCCATTGTCTGTGTAAATAAACTTTTCTTTTCTACCCAATTCTTCATAAGTTACATTTATTTTCAACGAATCGTGCCACTTTCCGTGTTTAATAGAGTTGGTGAACAATTCATTAAAAATAAGGGCAAGATAAGCGTCTCCAATTCCCAGATAGGTATTATTAATACCTTCTGTTGAGGAAATTGAATTTAATAAGTGGATTTCTTTTCGCAAATAATACAAGGCTGAATCATAATCTCCTTGTTTTAGTAAAACCGAACCATAATTTCCAAAAGAAAAGGCATAAATTATGGGATTAACGTTTTTGTATATTTTATTCTGATTAATTCGGTATAGTTGCTTGGCTTTGTTGTATTCAAGGAGAAGAGCATAAGAATACCCTAAGTTATTTCTGCTCTTGTATGCGTTTATTGTGTCGCCAGCGGCTTCATACTGACTTAGATTCTTTAAATATATCTCTTTAGCTTGCTCAACACTATCTATTTGAATTAATAGGTTTGCGTAATGAGTAGATAAAAAGCCTCTTACTTGATCATTCTGTAGTTTATTGAAGATAGCAGGAAATACATCTTTAATGTAGTTATTAGCTATAAATGGAGCACCTAAATAATCTAAAGAGGTGCCAAGTAATAATTTAATGTACAGTTCTTCTCCTTTAGTTCGGTAGCATTTAAATTCTAATAATGTCTTAAACTGTTTGATCGCACCAAACTGATTTCTCTTATTTTGCGTTAGACGGGCTTGAAATAATGCACGTTCAAATTCTGTAACATTGGCAGGAATGATTACTCGGTTTTTAATGCGAATAGAATCTTCAATAATGGTTACGATTTGGTCTAAGGTATAATTAACGATGTTTTTTTCATCATTAATTTTTTCAAAATAAATAAGAAACTCAAGTGAAGGTGCATCTTCGGTATCTTGACAGTAACTTTTTGACAAAAAAGGAGTTGTCATCAAAAAAACAAAGAATAAATGCTTTATCATTTGTTATAAAAGTATTGAAAAATAGGGTAACAATCAGATTAAAAAGTGAATCATTCATCTTATTCAATAGTCAACCAAAATTATATTTGATAAACAGATTGTTTAACATTCACCTAAGCTGATATTTTATAATACAAAAACACCACTAATTAGTACGAAGACTTCGTGATTTTCTATTTCTTGTAATTAACCTTTTGGTCCTTTTGAAGCTGCTCTTTAAATTGTTATGGCATGAAATTCGTTACCTAACTCCATTTAAGTGAACGTAGAGAATTGTAGAACAAAAGTTAATGATGTTTTTAATACTTTGACTTTTAGTTACAGTGGGTTTTAGTTACAGTGGGTTTTTACATATCTAAATGAAACGAATTGTAGACTGAAAAAAATAGACCCTAATCTAAAAATCAATGTTCGATTAATATTAATCAAACATTGATTTTTTAAAAACAACTAGTACTTTGAGCTTATTTACAGGCTCTGGAACTTATTTTATTTTAGTCATTTAAGAATTAACTTGTAGATTTCAACATTTTTACATCCTAAATAAAGTCTAATTGTCTTTTAAAGAAGTGGTTGCTGTAATTTTTGAAGTATTGCTACGAGTGAGTTTTTATCTTTGGATGTTAATGCAGTCTCTATTGTTGTATTCTGCTCTTCGATGATTGGATTCATTCTATTTACTAATCTACCTCCTTCTACTGTTAAGTATATATCAAAAGTTCTCCGGTCGCTCTTTGATGCTTTTCTTTGTGCAAAACCTTTGTCAACTAATAAGTCAAGCATTCTTGTTAATGCAGCAGGGTCTTTAAAGGTGTCTTTTGCAATATCTTTTTGATTTGACCCTTCCTTCGCAGCTATTCGTTCCAGAACCAGCCACTGCTCTTTCGAAATTAGAAAGTTGTTTTCTCTAAAGACTTCTAAGGTTTTACTCCTGATAAGATGTGCCGTTTTTTCAAGTTCGAAGTTGATGTTTCCTTTATAGTCCATTTTTGATAAATTTATAATTGATATGTCATCAAAAATACAAGAATTAATCGAAATCTAATTTCATTTTGCGTATTTTTTCTTCTAAACTTTCTGAACTTATTTTTTCTCTGTTTAAACGATCTACCATAATTGGGAAAGAGAAAGGACTTGGTTTCGCTATGTGCTTTAAAACAATTGTTTGATTTGCTATTCGTTTCATCGCTTCTCGCATTCTGGTTTCTTCCAGTTGAAACGCCATTACTTCTTCAAAAGCTTGCAAATACAACAGATTGTGCTTTTCGTAATCGGCAAATACATCAAAAAACAATTGTGATGAGGCTTGAATGTGTTTGTCTTTTTTGTTTTTGCCGGGAAACCCTCTAAAAACTAAACCAGAAATAGAGGCGATGTCTCTAAATTTTCTTCGGGCCATTTCAGTAGAGTTGATAGATGCCTGTATGTCATCAAATAAATGTTCTTCGCTGAAAATGTTATTGTCTAAAGCACTTTCAATAGGAATAGGTTGATCTGACAGTAATTCGAAACCATAATCGTTCAAAGCAATTGAAAAACTAATTGGAGTCAATAGAGAAATACGATACCCAATAACGGAGGCCAGTCCTTCGTGTACAAACCTTCCTTCAAAAGGGTAGAAGTAACAATGAAAACCCTCTTTACTTTCAAAGGATTCTATTAAAAACTCGTTTTCTGCAGGCACATGGGATCGCTCTGCTTGCTTTTGAATTAAAGGAGCTACGCTTTGTAATTCAATTTGAGATTCAGGAATGGTTTGACTTTCCATTATTTTAGTTCGTAACATGGCGGACAACTGGGAGGATAGTGCCATCCTGCTTCCCTTCCAAGAAGGGACTCTTCCATTCTTTTCTTTGGAGGGTTTCACGATAGCATTGGTGCCTTTTAGCTGAATGAATTCTAAATTTCTTCCGGCAAACCAAAAAACTGTTCCTTGTTTTAAAGAGGCTACAAAATACTCTTCAACCGTTCCAATATATTTGCCAGACATGAATGTGATTTTTATATCTGGCTCACTTACAATAGTTCCCATAGAGAGTCTATGTCGCGTTGCAATTGTTCGATCTACCACCCGATAAACACCTTCTTCGTCAATAATTACTTTCTTGTACTCGTCATAGTTATCCAAGGAATCACCTCCATTTACAATAAATTGCAGTACCCAAAGCCATTCTTCATCAGAAATACTTGAAAAACTAAACGTTGATTTAATTTCAGGGTAGATTTCTTCTGGCTTAAAACCGTCAGAAATAGCAAGAGTTACCAAGTACTGTATGAGTACGTCGAACGATCGAAAGTAGGGAATACGACGTTCTAGAGCTCCATCTTTTATGGCTTGTATTAATGCGGCAGATTCAATAATTTCTAAAGAATGAGTAGGAACAAAGTAAATTCTCGACGTAGCTCCAGGTTGGTGCCCACTTCTTCCTGCCCTCTGTAAAAAGCGTGAAACGCCTTTCGGACTGCCAATCTGGACGATGGTTTCAACCGGTCTAAAGTCAACTCCCAGGTCTAAACTTGAGGTGCACACCACGGCTTTTAGCTTTTCGGCGTGCAGCGAATCTTCTACCCATTCTCTTAATTCTTTGCCAATAGAACCGTGGTGCATGGCAATTTGCCCCGCTAAATCAGGTTCTTCTTCCAATAATCGTTGGTACCAAATTTCACATTGAGACCTGGTATTGGTGAAAATTAATGCTGTTTTGCTTTTCTGAATAACAGGAATTACTTGTTTCAACATTTTGATTCCCAAATGTCCTGCCCACGGGAATTTCTCTACCTCATTTGGAATTAATGTTTTTACTTCAATTCTCTTTTCTATGTTAGCTATAATTAACTCATGATTCTTATGGAGAAAGTCATCGCCCAGTAGGACCTCAATACTTTCTTCCATGTTACCAATGGTGGCAGAAATACCCCAAATTTTTAATTTTGGACAAACTCTTTTTAATCGAGATTGGGCTAATTCCATTTGAACCGCCCTCTTTGTTCCTAGAAGTTCATGCCACTCATCGTTTACAATGCACTTTAACGTTTTAAATTGATTTTGATATCCTTTGCTTGCAAGTAACAACTGCAGACTTTCAGGAGTAGTAATTAATATTTGAGGGAGTTTTTTCTTCTGCTTTGCTCTTTCTTTGGTTGACGTATCTCCAGTCCTTTTCGCGACTTCCCATGGAATATCTAGTTCTGTGCAAGCGACAGAAAGGGCAGACTCAATTTCTTTTGCCAAAGCACGGATGGGTGTAATCCAAATCGCTTGAATCCCTGTTTGGTGATCTTTTGAATCTCTGTTTTTTAAATATTCTGCCAAAATACCCAAACCAACAGCATAGGTTTTACCGGAGCCAGTAGGAGCATTTAGCATACCGTCTTTGCCGTTCAAATAGGCAATCCAAGTTTGTTTTTGAAAAGGAAAGGCCTTCCATTTTTTATCGGAAAACCAATTTTCTATTTGTTGGAGGACGGTCATTGTATTCTATTTCAATCGGATAACAGTTCAATAAGTTAATCGTTCTTTCAACATCGAAATTTAACGACAATTAGCTTTTTGTTTCACACGAGAAATCAACTCTATATTCTAATGTCTAATTATTTGTTGAAATATTTCCAAACAGCTTGGGCTCTGTTTAAAGGAACAACCTCTTGGAGTTCTTTTAAAGTTGCTTCTTTAACGCGCTTAACGGATTTAAATTTTCGCAATAAGTCTTGAATTGACTTTTCTCCAACACCTTCAATGTTTGAAAGTTCAGTTTGTATGCTGTTTTTAGAACGTTGATTTCTATGAAAGGTAATTCCAAATCGGTGAGCTTCATTTCTAAGGTGTTGCATTACTTTTAACGTTTCAGAAGTTTTGTCTAGAAACAATGGATATTTATCGCCTGGGTAAAAAATTTCTTCTAATCTTTTCGCAATTCCTACGATGGCTATCTTACCTCTCAATCCTAATCTCTCTAAAGCCTTTAAAGCAGATCCTAATTGCCCTTTTCCACCATCGATTACAATTAGTTGAGGTAGTGGTTCATCTTCTGCCACGAGTCGTTTATACCTTCTGTATACCACTTCTTCCATGGAGGCAAAATCGTCAGGGCCAACCACCGTTTTAATGTTGAAATGGCGGTATTCATTTTTACTAGGTCTGGTATTTTTAAACACCACACAAGCTGCAACGGGATCGCTTCCTTGAATATTCGAATTATCGAAGCATTCTATGTGAACTGGTAATTCACTCAAGCGCATGTCTTTTTTAATCGTTTCTAGAATTCTTTTAGTGTGCCGCTCCGGGTCAACTTTTTCGTGTTGTTTTCGGCGTTCCAACATAAAATACTTTGCATTTCGTTCCGAAAGTTCCAGCAGTTTTCGCTTATCTCCTCGCTGTGGTTGGTGAAGTGTTAGTCCATCCATTTTAAAATTAGGAACAAAAGGCACAATGAGTTCTTTAGAAGTGCTTTTAAATCGCTCTCGCATTTCAATTATGGCAATTTCCAGCAGTTGACTGTCCGTTTCGTCTAACTTTTTTTTCATTTCCAAGGTGTGTCCTTGAATAATTGCTCCATTACTTACTTTCATATAATTCACGTATGCCAAATCGGTATCCATTAATAATGAAAATACATCAACGTTGTGGATGGTTGGTGAAACAACTGTAGATTTGGATTGAAATTTTTGAAAAGCTTCGAGCTTGGTTTTCAAAGATTGTGCTTCTTCAAAATCGAGTTCCTGAACAGCTACCTGAATGGCAGCCTTCAACTCGTTTTTTACCACGTTTACGTTTCCCTTAATGATGTTTCGTATTTCAGCAATATTCTGATCATATGCCTCTTTTGATTGCAAGTTTTCGCAAGGAGCTTTGCAATTTCCAATGTGATATTCTAGGCAAATTTTAAACTTGCCATGGTCTATATTTTCTTTTGTTAAGTGATAAGCACACGTTCTGAGTTTGTAATTTTTGCGAATTAAATCTAAAATGGTATTCATCATACTCACCGAAGCATAAGGGCCATAGTATTCAGATCCGTCTCTAATTAGTGTTCTGGTTTTAAAAATTCTAGGGAAGGGCTCGTTTTTAATACAAATCCATGGATAGGTTTTATCATCCTTGAGCATTACGTTATACCTTGGTTGGTGCGTTTTAATGAGGTTATTCTCTAGTAAAAGCGCATCCATTTCTGAATCGGTTAAGATGTATTTTACATCTCTTATTTTGCTTACTAGCAGCTTAATCCTTCCATTTTTCCCTTGATCATCTACAAAATAAGAAGCTACTCTATTCTTAAGATTTTTAGCCTTACCTACGTATAATAATTTCTCGTCCTTATCATAGTATTGATAAATACCTGGCTTTTTTGGGGCAGCTTTTACTTTGTCTGATAAGTCATCTGAAATTTTCACGACACAAATTTAAAGCTATCACTGTTTAATTCAATTAAAAGTATATTTTTTGCTTCTTGAACCATTTTACAAATGTTGTGTTTATTTTTTGACTTCGACCTAGCCTCAAAGAAATAAGCCAACGAATTAAGTTGTTTAATATTTGCTCCGAAAAAAATGGGAAAATACTCCATAAAAGAATTAGAACGATTGTCTGGAATTAAGGCACACACGTTAAGAATTTGGGAAAAGCGTTATAATCTTTTTGAACCGGACAGAACGGATACTAATATACGTTATTACTCAGATTCAGATTTGAAGAAACTCCTCAATGTTGCAATTTTATCCAATGACGGTATTAAAATATCTAAAATAGTTGCGTTAAACGAGGAGCAATTAAAGAACGCCGTTTCACATATATCAAATACTGAATTAATCAACCAAAAACGTATTGATGATCTAATTCTTCCGATGCTCTCCTTTGACGAAGACAAGATTAATAGTCTGCTAGAGTTGTATTATGAGGAGATAGGAGTCGAAAATACATTTACTGGTGTGTTGTATCCTTTTTTAGAAAAAGTTGGGATTTTGTGGTTAACAGATGGGGTAGATTCCGCTCAAGAGCATTTTATGACACATATTATCCGTCAAAAAATATCCGTTGCTATAGAGACATTACCTAGAAATCCACAAAATTCTAAAAAGGTGATACTATTCCTTCCAGAAGGAGAATATCACGAATTAGGCTTATTGTTTTTTGCTTACATATATAAAAAGAGAGGGGTAAGAGTTTATTATTTTGGGCAATCTGCTCCGATTAAGCAAATAAAAGATGCAGCAAAAGTTATTAAACCCAATTGGGTGTTAACCTACTCGGTAATTAGTCCGGCAGGAGGTTTACAGAACCTAGTTGAGGAGTTAGGAGAGTGTGAGTCTGATGAAAATTACTTATTAGTAAACGATTTTCAGAAAGATGCTTCTATAGCTTATCCGCCTAATGTAAAGCAAATTACCTCTTATTCTGAGGTAATTTAATTCCATAAAGACTATTTTGTTTAATGTTTTTAACAAAAAAATGAACAAAATAATTACATGTATTAACATTTTGTTTATCTTTGAATCGTAATAGTTAAACAGCGAATCTAAATACATGAAATTATGACTGCAATAGAATTTAATCAGCAATTGATCTCCTTTCAGAATCCACTAAAATATTTTGCGTTAAAACTGACATCTGATAATGAAGATGCAGAAGACTTATTACAAGAAACCTTTCTAAAGGCCCTTAAGTATAAAGATAAATTTCAAGAAGCAACTAATTTAAAAGCTTGGTTGTATACCATTATGAAGAATACATTCATCAATAATTACCGCAGAAATGTTCGTAAAAGAACTATTATGGATAATACAGATGACGATTACTTTGTAAACTCAACAAAAAAAGTTTCTCCTGTTACACCAGACTCAGAATATAACCACAAGGATATTTTGAAAACAGTTGAGGCGTTGAACGATGAATGTAAGATTCCATTTCAAATGCATTTCGACGGATACAAGTATAAAGAAATTGCAGATGAGTTAAACATGCCAATAGGAACTGTAAAAAGCCGTATTTTTCTTGCTCGAAAAAAACTGACTGATGCATTACAAGATTTTGCATAAATAAGCACTAAATCAATTCTTTTGACAGAAAAAATTATTGTAATAGGCTCTGGCTTTTCATCACTTGCTGCGGCAACCAGCTTAGCACATGAAGGTAAAAAAGTTACAGTCTTAGAAAAAAATTCTCAGACCGGAGGTAGGGCCAGACAGTTCTCTGCCTCCGGTTTTACTTTTGATATGGGGCCTAGCTGGTATTGGATGCCAGATGTGTTCGATGCTTACTTTGAACGGTTCGGGAAAAAGGTATCTGATTACTATGAATTAGTCCGCTTAGACCCAAGTTACCAAGTTATATTCCAAGATAAAGAATTTATAGATATTCCCGCCGCTTATAGTGAGTTACAAGCTCTCTTCGAAAAGTATGAAAAAGGCAGTGGGGCAGAGTTAGATAAGTTTTTAGCTGAAGGAGAATATAAATACGAGGTTGGAATGAATGATTTGGTGCATAAACCAAGTCAGTCTATTTTGGAATTTGCCCAATGGAGGGTTATTTCGGGGGTGTTTAAACTGCAGTTATTTAGCTCCATCAGCAAACATATTCGCAAACATTTTACACATCCAAAGTTAATTGAACTGTTGGAGTTTCCAGTTTTGTTTTTAGGGGCGAAGCCACAAGATACTCCTGCATTATATAGCCTAATGAATTATGCTGACATTAAGTTGGGAACTTGGTACCCAATTGGAGGAATGCATAAAATTGTGGAAGGAATGACGACCCTAGCAAAAGAAAAAGGTGTAGAATTTGTGCTAGATTGTGAAGTAAAAAAACTAGAGGTTAAGAATGGTAAAGTTTCAAAAGCCATCACCACAAAAGGGGATTTTGAGGGAACTCATTTTATTTCAGGAGCTGATTACCATCACACAGACAAGCATCTATTAGATCCTGAATATCATAACTACACAGAGCAATATTGGGACAGCAGAAAAATGGCTCCATCGAGCTTGTTATTTTATTTGGGGATTGATAGGAAGGTCAAAAGGTTGAGGCATCATAATTTATTTTTTGATGAGTCATTTAATCAACATGCGATAGAAATTTACGATGACCCGAAGTGGCCAAGCAATCCGCTTTTTTACGTTTGTGTCCCATCTTTGACAGATGATTCTGTTGCGCCTGAAGGGCAAGAAAATGTTTTTATACTAGTCCCGGTTGCTACAGATTTGAAGGACGATGAAGAAACGCGAGAAAAGTATTACCACATCGTGATGGATCGTTTAGAAGCCTTGACCAATCAAAAAATAAGAGAGCATGTAATTTATAAAAAGTCGTATGCCCATGCTGATTTTAAATCAGATTATCATGCGTTTAAAGGAAATGCATATGGATTAGCAAATACACTCACACAAACAGCCATTTTAAAGCCAAACTTGAGGAATAAAAAGTTAAAAAACCTGTTTTACACTGGTCAATTAACAACACCTGGACCTGGCGTTCCCCCAAGTTTAATTTCTGGGGGAGTAGTGGCAAAAGAAGTTTTAAAAACCTTAGCTTAGTAACATGAAAGCTTTGTATCTAGAGGCATCTTTACAATCAAGTAAAGCAGTTACCAATTGTTATAGCACCTCCTTTTCGATGGGTATTAATGCTTTATCGAAGGAAATTCACGAACCCATTTATGCCATTTACGGTTTCGTTCGATTGGCTGATGAGATTGTAGACACTTTTCATCAACAAGATAAAAAAACGTTGTTGGATGAGTTTGTGAATGAAACGCACCTTGCTGTTGAAAGGAAACTAAGCTTAAACCCTGTCTTGCATTCTTTTCAATGGGTGGTTAATAAATATAACATCGAGAGAGAGCTAATAGATGCTTTTATAAAAAGCATGGAGTGGGATTTAACTAAAACCGATTATAATCGAGCGGAATACGAAGAATATATTTATGGATCTGCTGAAGTTGTTGGTTTGATGTGTTTACGAGTATTTTGCAAAGGAGACGAAATCCGATACCAACAACTAAAATTTCCCGCTGAGAGATTAGGCGCAGCTTTCCAAAAAATCAACTTTTTACGTGATCTAAAAGATGATTTTGATGATAAGGGAAGAACGTACTTTCCTAATGTTACCATAGAAAGTTTTAACGACGAACAAAAACAAGAGATTGAAGCCGATATTTTGAAGGACTTTCATGACGGTTTTGAAGGAATTAAAGGACTGCCCAAAAATTCTAAGTTTGGAGTTTACACAGCATATTGTTATTACCTTGCATTGTTCGATAAAATAAAAGGCATTAAAGCAGACCGAATCCGAAATGAAAGAATTCGAATAACCGATGCTAAAAAGTATACAATTTTGGCGCAGTGTTACTTGAAAGATAAAACTGGCATGCTTTAATCTCTTTCCTAAACATAATTCAAACATTATTTGAAACACCTTGTTTCATTCGAAAAATAGAACCATGGGGAAAAATATCCTAATTATTGGCGCAAGTTCAGGTATTGGAGCTGCTCTAGCTTTTCAATTGAATGACGGAAAGAATCAACTTTATTTAGCTTCCAGATCAGAAAGTGAAATAACAGGAGCAAATGTGCATTATCAGCAAATAGATGTATTGGAAGATTTCCAATTAGAGTTACCAGAACAACTAGACGCTGTAGTATATTGCCCGGGGTCAATTAACTTAAAGCCTTTTCATAGGTTGAACGAAGAAGACTTCTTAACCGACTTCAAGATAAACCATATTGGGGCTGTAAAAGTAATACAGCAAGCATTGAAAGCATTAAAGAAGTCGGAGAAGGCATCCATCGTATTATTTAGCACTGTGGCTGTTCAGACCGGATTAAGTTTTCACACCAGTGTAGCTTCTGCAAAAGGAGCCATTGAAGGATTAGGAAAGGCTTTGGCAGCAGAATTGGCCCCAACAATTCGAGTCAATGTTATTGCACCTTCTTTAACAGACACGCCTTTGGCAGAGCGTCTCCTCTCTAGTGACGATAAAAAGAAAGCCAACGCCGATAGACACCCATTGAAATCAATTGGAACGGCGGAGGACATGGCCAATGCTGCTCGATTTTTGTTAGGGGATGATTCTCGATGGATAACCGGTCAAGTGATTTCTGTTGACGGAGGTATGGGAAGTTTACGATAATGAGCAAGCAAAAAGTTTCTATTTTCTGGTTTAGAAGAGATTTGAGGTTGGACGATAATCGAGGTTTATTTCATGCCTTAAAAAGCGACTACCCTGCTCTACCTATTTTTATTTTCGATCAAAATATTCTCAACGATTTATCGGACAAAAAAGATGCTCGGGTGTCATTTATACATCAAGAATTAGGTGAAATAAATAAAGAACTTAAATACAAAGAAACTCGATTACATACTTTTTATTCTACTCCTACAGCGGTTTTTCAAGAATTATTCAATCAGTATGACATTCAGGAATTACATTTCAACCGAGACTATGAACCATACGCA
>TARA_B110000503_G_scaffold43140_1_pt1 | contig 17794 bp, 10 predicted proteins | sample TARA_B110000503 | Tara Oceans TARA_B110000503 (sample SAMEA4397472) | marine metagenome | biome: Polar Biome; feature: [SRF] surface water layer (ENVO:00010504); material: water (ENVO:00002006), including particulate matter (ENVO:01000060) such as... | depth 5 m | reverse complement strand
TTTTTTTGTCTCTTTTTTTTAAGCTCGATTTGTGCACAAGAAACAGAGAGTGGAACATCGAGAAACTCTTTTATTGAATGGAATTTTGGGATTGCCATTATTCCTGAAATGGACAATCTCCCGATGCCTGGAACATCGGTCCTTTGGGGAAGAACCACGACATATCCTAATAATTTTATTTTTGAATATGAAGGAGGTTTTGCATTCCCAACGATCATAACTGGAAAAATAGGAATTGGTAAAAAATTTAAGAATACGAACCTTACGTTTGGGATACGACCATTTCCTTTTCATTTGTATACGCAAGCTACTTTTCCTGCCCGAAAAAAGGGATATTGGATCGCCTCCGTCGAATTTAATCCGTTAAACTCTAATGATACTTTATTTGGATCAACCGCAATTTTGAACTTTGGATACAGGTGGCATTTAACAATGGGGAAATAGTAGGCTGTTCTTGTGCGCTAAATTTGCTCTTAAAGGGGCGTATTTATTTCCGTAGCTTGTAATTTTTCAAAACTATTGGCAATGTTCGAAACAGTAGAACAGCCATCTTTATTAAATCTAGTGAAACGAACGGATAGAAATTCTTTGTTTGAACAAACATCCATGCACCATCTTGGTGAAATGATAATCACTCAGTTTTTTTGAGTTTTTCTAGCCAATTTTTATAGTATAAGATAGCATTTGTTCAGCTAATTTAAGCCCTCAAAAGTAGTTAAGTTTTTGTCCGAAAGACTTCAGAGGGTCTTAAAAAAGTCTTCGCTTAAAGGTTGAGGCCTTTTAGAAAAGAGCTGGGGTTATTGTTTTAAATAGAGCGCTCAAATTAAAAGAAAAATATCTGTATTTTGGTTGTTTAACGATGCCTTCACTTTTTAAAGTACCTACTTAAAAAGTATTCTTTTTCTAAATGCAAATACTACCTTGGCGGTTTTATCTATTTTCTCACAAAAAAAGAGGATTCCTTTTTGTGAAGTTACGCAGATATAGGGATAAAGTTGTTATAAAATTTTAGAGAAAAGTTTCATAATTTTAGTGCAATAAAGACACATTTTGAAAGTAATACTTTGTGCGGTTGGTTTTAAGAATACTTTTTTAGTGCTTAGTTGTAATCAACACTTACTTGGAAAGTTCCTGAATATTGTCCACCAATTTGATTTTCCTGAACATTTAAGGTACCTCCTAATGTAAAACTATCCGTGCCATTAGCCGCAAGTGTACTTGTGGTGGCATCGGCATCTTCGCCATTAAAACGCGCTGTCATTTCAGTAATACCCATGGTGTTTATTCCCGAAGAAATTGAAGTGTGTGAGACAGTTGTTAAGGAAGGTAATACGAGCACGTAGGTTTCAAGAGCTGTTCCGTGCACAGTGTATGCCGCAATTGTTGGCACTGGGGTAGCTGCCGAATTCGCAACACCACCAGTATATCCCCGAGTTGCAGAGTTCGAAGGTAAAATGACGGTTCCACCCGCAGTATTTGCCAACAGACTAGATCCAAAATTCAGGGGAGCTTCTTCGGACAAGGACATGGCAACTAAAAGAGTTGCATTGGCACCAGTTGCATTGACAGTTCCAACTGACTGAGCAGTAACATGTATTGAAAATGTTGTAATGATAAAAAGTACGAATAAGGTATTTGTTTTCATAAGGGGAAATTTATTGAAAGGTACACATATTAAGTGAGATAATCTGCAATCAATTGACTATTTTAAGAGAAAGACTAACGGGGGTTAAGCCTAGGCCTATGAACAGAAAGTTCTAAACATAACACTAAATTAAGTGGTTTTAACGCACTAATATCTTTCGATTATAGACTTTTCTTTCTCGCACTAAGAATACAATGTAGACGGCATGTTTTTGATGTATATGGATACGATGTACAGCGGCAGTTGCCTTTTTTTTGTTTACCAGCAATCTTCCCAGGATATCAAATACTTGAATCTCTGTGGGGCCGTCTAACAGCGTCAAATCTATATTAATTTTGTTCCCGTCATAGAAAATAGGAATGGGGGCGTGCGGAGGTTCCTCGGTTATTGGTTTAAAATGAAGTCTAAATCGATCTTTAAGATCATTTTTATTTGCAGTGAATTGATAAGTGGAATTTAATTTTAAATTGGAAATCATATCAGTTTTTGTATCCTCTAATAAAAGGAGCTCAAAAGACGAACTTTCGGTGCCTATTTGTAATGAATAAGCTCCATTTTTTCCTGCCTGAAATTGCAGGGGAATTTCTGAATTTTCATAGACATCAGTTAAGTAACGAACAGATAAGTTTTGCTCCTGGGATTGGAAGTAAGCAGAAGGAGCTGCTTTATTTTGACTAAAAAGTTTCAACGCTCCTGGTTCATTTTGAGGGAAACCAAATTGAAGTAAAACTTCGTCTGTACCATATCCTTCTTTCGAGGTAATTTTTACTTTTAAACTATTAATTTTTGTACTTTTTGTTGCCGTATTCTTTGCTTTCAACCAAGTACTTGCACCAGTGTTAACTTGTGTCGCGTTCGACATGGTAATGGCTCCATTGGCGGTAGCTCTTACAAAATAGCCCTGTGTTGGAGCAATGTACTGCGTTACCCCGTTAGTACCGGAGTTCGTATTAGAGTTATACACGCCATAATTATTGGCTGCAGGATTCCATATCCACATGTCATAACCTCCACCAGAAGAAACTAAATCAGTGCGTGTCCAACCTGTTGCCGCCTTCCAGTCAATAGCAGCAGTATATGGGTTTCCAATTAAATTAAACCCTTTAACAGCCGGGTCTGGACTCTCATTTGTAAGCGGGTAACTAATAGCCCCATTGTTTAATAATCCAATAAACTCTTTGGTTGGGTTAAGTGCTTGGGCAGCATATAGGTATCCTCTGCCTTTGACAAAGTTTAAAGTAGGGTGAATGGCCGCCCAAGTAGGAGCAACCGTACTATTTAGATGATAGGTCCAACAGGGGGTAGGCTCATTAAAAATATACAAATCATAACCAGTCCCATTTCCATAAGTGCCTGTTGGATTCCAGCTGCCACTAATATTTTGATTTGAAACGGGAGCAGAAAGAAAGTGCCAGTCTTCTGGAGCTCCACTGATATATCTTTGCACTGTTGCTAGCACACCACTAGAATTGTGAATAAGGGAAGCGGTTCCTGTAGTATTTGATTTAAGTACAAGCCCGCTCGTTCCTCCGAAATTAGCAATAGTACCAGTTATCGTTAAGTTTTTAGCCGCTTCAATTTTAAATATTTTGCCTGAATTGATGGTTAATATATTGGTAAGGACAGTTTCTTCGGAATTTAAGGTGACAGCTGCTGCATTGTCTATGGTTAAATTATAAAATGTAGTAGCTCCCATTTCCATAGTCTGTGCCAAGGTTCCTTGCATATTTACAGTACCAGAAGGACTAATAAACCCTCCTGTACTTATAATATTTCCTGTAATATTATAAATCCCACCACCCGCGATGTTTCCATTATTTAGAATCGTAGAAATAGACAAGATGCCGTTGTTTGATAGGGTGGCATCGTTCTCATTACTAATTATGTCCATTCCAACGGAAGTACCATTAGAAATAGAAATATAAGCGCCATTATTTGAAATATACTGCGCCTGTATTTCTAAGTTCAATGCGAAGAACAATAGCAACAGTAAAATGTTGATTTCTCTCAATCTAAAAACTGTATGTATATTTAAATTTTTCATCTTGTATTTATAGATGCGTATGCTATCTTTTCTTTAATTATAGTGCGTTTAGCAAGGTTCGCTGTTTATTTAACAATAAAAGGACAACTAATATCGTACTGTTAATTCCCTACTTTTATTAACGTTAATATTCTATGATGCACGCTGGCTGCTTTGTAATCTGCATTTTGTGTATCAATTCTCCATCGCACATCAATAGTATCATTTACTTCTACCGAAGAGATTCCTTGTAAATTAATATCCGATGGATTCTTTAAGTGAGTTCTTGTCCTGCTAGAATTGGGAAGTAGTACGCCATTTTTATAAAGGCCAAAAGTAACCTCATGATTAACGTCTAAAATAACTGTAGTAGAAGAACCTTGCTCAAAGATAGTTCCATTGACGGTGGCAGTGCTAAAAGTTGTAATAGCGCCACCATTCGTTCCAATATCACCAGTGTACGTGGAAGCTCCCGTATTTGCGATGCCACCTAAACTTGTGAATATAACGAAATTAGATAAAGATCTAAAATCGATTAAACCAGTTTCAGTTGGCACTGCAATGGTTCCCTCTCCAAATGAAATAGCTCCCGAGGTAGTCAGTAACCGCCCGCTTATTATACAATTGGCACCTACTGCCACTGCAGATCCATGAGAGAATAATGTTCCTGCCATCTGTGTAGAAGCTCCGATTCCAATTGCTCCATCGGCGATCCAGAAAATATTTTTTGCAGAGGCTCCGTTTATCAGCGTAACATTTACACCAGCACCAGTATTAAATGCTCCAGTAGCTCTGATTAAAAAAAGAGCTTCAGAATCTCCTTGACCATCTAAAGTAAGACTTCCGGCAATAGATGCGGCGCCAGGAATATCATACACTCCAGCAAAAAGAACTTCTCCGCTTCCAAAAACAAGAGGATGTGTTGCGTCCGTTACTGGTATTGCCATGATGTCATCATAAATAAAATTTAATTGTGATACGGCATCTGAAGTGTTAAAACCAAGTGTGTAGTACGCTGCAGGGATGCTAAGTTGACTATTAAAAAGGATTGAATAAACACCTGCTTCTAAAATTGTTTGACTCATGTCAGCAATAGGACTATCGGTAGTCGAAGAGGTCGATAGTGTAGTCCCAGCATCTACAGAAAGATAGGCTGGACTTCCCCAGACGACCCATGAACTTCCATTGTAGAAATTGAACTTATTCGTTGTCGTATTGTACAGCATCAACCCAGTAGCAGGAGTACTAATATTCTCTCTTTCCGTTGCTGTCATTCTCGGTGTTAGCATTCCTTTCGTAGTGGTTCTCATTTCAAGGATGGAAGAAGGATCAGGTGTGATTGCATTGCTGCTGATTCCCATAGACTGTGCACCTATTGTATTATTGCTAAATGCAAACACAATAATTAGGATTGCTAAAAGATTTAATTTTGTTTTCATTTTTTATATTTAAAAGGTGATAACTGTAAGTTTTATTCATTGCAACGATTGGTGAAAACTTAAAAATACATTCCAACGATATGCCTTTTTATCTCCGTAACATTCATCTAATATTTCACCTAAATTAAGGCCATAATACCTCTAATTAGTATTTAATTTTTTTTGAGCTAACGCCACTGTAATAGGAATTGGCACATGATCTAACAATGCCTGCACGAAAGCACCTTTGTGTTTTTTTATCAATTGTTTTCTGCGGTCTTTCGCCTCTTTGTATGTTTTAAATTTCTCAAATCTGTATTTTACAAGGGAATCCTCCCTGTAAATATTTATGTTTTTTAAAGCTTCAAGTTGTTTGTTTTCTTTTTTGAGTGCTGCTATTTGTATCGTGAAAATTAATATTTTTTCTAGTTTTCTGTTTATGGGAGTATCCTTTTGAGATGTATTTGTGTTCAAAACTGTTGCATTTTTTGGTTGAATCAATTTTAAAATAAAATCAAGTTCTTCAACAATATCTCCTTCTTCAGATACCTTTATAGTTATTGGCTGCAGTACTGGAGTAACTTGATAATTTAATTTTTTCATTTGGGCGGCATCAACCTCAACTGTGTATTTTCCAGGTTGTAGGCCCAAATAACTAAAATACCCATCGAATTCACTCAAGGTTTCACCCACCTTTTGTTTTTTTTCGTTATAAATAACTACGGTAACTCGCCCCTGTCCTTTTAATTTTTCAGCTGACGATAAAAAGACCGTACCACTTACTTCTCCCAGAGAAACTATGGGTACAAGTATTTTTTTATATTGGTTTGGATCTACGAGAACCTGATAGGTATTTCGTTTAAACCGCCAGGAAATATAATTTAAATCCGTATTCGAGAATTCAATATTATAGTTTACAAAAGCATTTAAATCGGAAATTCGCACAATGGAGTCTTTTTTACTTATTTCTGCAATACCACCTGAAACTCCAACAGAAGATAGCAATACTTTTTTTTCTCCAGTGTCTAGTTTTCCATTTTGATTCAAATCAAGAAAGGGGTGAAATAGAATACCTCCTTTGCCAACTGCGGAATTACTTCCTGTATGTACGTGCTTGTTGCCGCCACCAAATGCTAAACTTCCTTGGGCATTTTCCGAGAACATGAGGTTATTATTGCTGGAAGAACTAGACAATCCAACACGAGCGAAGGGCAAGTCGTACTTAAAACTTACAAAAAAATTATCATTTTTAAATTGAAAATTGCGCTCATAAGAGACTGAAAAGTACATTTTTAAAACCCTCTTTTCAATTTCTGCACTAAACCTCACCAATTTATTGGTTTTTAGATTGTAGCCAACTGAAGGTCTTACGACCAGACCACTATTAAGGCGATAAGACAAACCTAAAATAGAGTTTATTTGAGACGAATTTGCGCCTACCCAATTTATAAATGAAGATGAATTGATATTGAACTGTTTGTAATAACCTGAAAAGGTAAAATCAAATTGGTTGTAAATAAAAGAACTATAAATAAATTGATTGAAATTAAATTTAGTGAAACCAGAAAAAAGTTTGGCTTTAAATGGCATTGAGAATCTAACTTTTAGTTCTTCTAAAGCATTAAATCTTCTGGCAAGTTGTCCTTTTTTAAATTTAGAATAATTAACTTCTAAAAAAGCACTTTTTGTAATATAAAAATTCATTAATCCTTCTAATCTTACGTTGTGTGCATATTCTAAGTTGAACACCATTTTTGAAAAAGGTTGAATTGCTAGTTTGGCAAAAGGAATATAGGGTCGGTCTGGAATACTTGATAAATATTCCAAGCCACCACCTATCGTTAAAAAACGATTGATGCCATAGTTAAATCCTATTTGAGCGAAACGACTGTTGATACCATCTTGCACAATCCCAGAGGTAACGCTATACTCTATCGTTTTAGCAGGTACAAATGTATAAGGTGTATTCATCGTTCGTTCTTCTGTGCGTTCTTCTCCTAAAAGACCATAAAACTTTAGTTTAAGGGTAGTGTAACCATACACAATTGGTACTTTAAAGGCATACAAACCAGCAGCATCCGCTAAAGTATAATCTACTAAAATATCATTGATATAAAGTTCTATTGTCCAGTTGGGTTCGGTAGCATCATTAATTGTAAAATAGCCACTTGCTTTTCGAATTGTATTGGGTGAATTATTAATGGTTGCTCCAATCAAAGGTGCATTTAATTGAGAAATACTCTGACTGAATATTGTACCTAATTGTACTTGTGTAATGATTTTTTTATCATTGTTAATCCACCGCCAATTATATTGAAGCTGTCTTTGGTCAAATTTGATTTGGTCATTATAGTTCAAGGAAACATTTGCTTCTCCAAACAATAGCTCGGTGCCAACTCCTAAACTTACAGCATTACTATTTGTCTTATTTGAGGTCTGAACAGAATTTAAAGCCCAGTCTAGCGTGCCAAACTTAAATAAATGGTACTTTCTTGGAATTATGGTATCTGCGATACTTGGCTTTCCTTGCAGTTTTGAAATAGTATTTCTAGTATTTTCAATTCTTAGTTGTTTTAAAAAGGGCAGCTCAAAAGTTGAGGACAGTTTTGCCGATAGAGATCTTGGATTAAATAATACGGAAAGTCCAAAGGCTTTAGAGACTGTGGAGGCTGCAATATATTTTACCCCAAATTTTTCCAAAAGTTCCTTTGCAATACTAAAGAACTGATCTCCAATGTTAATTCTCTTTTTTTCAAAATCAATGATATAAAGGTTGTCTTCATTTTCAATAAAACCAACCAAACGATTCTTTTTAGGCAGACATGTAATTTTAAGTTTATTAAAGATATCTTCAACATTTAAGTACAATACGTTAGAATCTGAAATGAGTACCTCTGTTTCAAAGTTGAAACCATTGTCCATGTATATAGTGATCAGAAGTTCATCGTAAGTTGAAATTAATTTTATTTTTTGATCTTGAGCATTGGTTGCATGCGGATAAAAAAAAAGTAAAATCATTAATAATATTTGAATTTTTGACAAGGGAGCCCGAAGGAAAATAATTATTCTAGAATTAGAGGGGCCGCATCTGTTCATTATTGTTGATCAAAAGAAATTTCAAAACTTCCTGAATAAAACCCGGGAGGGGAATTCCCTGGAATCGTGAGAGTACCACCAACGCGAAGCATTGTTATAAAATTACAATTGTTTTCCATTGCAAATAATGCGCCGTTGACACCTTTTTCAGTGGGGCCAACATTTAGTGTGAATGCGCCTCCATTACTTCCAGTTAAAGTGGTCGTGGGGGCGTAGGTGATGGTAATATTTCTTCCTTGACACAAACGCACTTCAAAAAGAGCGGGACGCGCAATAGAGTTTGGTGCAGCAACGATACCGCCGGTGGTGGTTCTAATACCTTGCCAATCAATAGAAACAGTTCCACCCGTTCCTAAATCATAAAATTTACCAAAATAAAGACCTTGGGTAGCAGCAACTGTGAGGGTTCTTTCGGGCAATGTTGGTTGCGCAAAAGAGATTTCTGCGTAGAAAGGTAAAATTATTAATAAAAATAATAATTCTATATAAAATCTATTTGAATTGGTTTTTTTCATAAAGACTTAAAAAAAATTATATTCCTAATTGTAATTTTTTTGTAGCATACATTTCTTGTTTTTCAGCACCTTCACGGCTGGTGTACTTTATACTTATAGCACCCTGATTAAAATTCATTCCAGGTGTTTTATTTAGTTTGATGGTAATATGTCGTTTGCTAATGTTTGTATAAACGGCTACGCCCTTTTTTGCTCCAATAATATAAGGTTTTCCTTGTGTTGGTATATATTCAACTATAAAATCTCCATATACGGAGATATTACCTTTGCGATGCACTGTGAAATTAACCAAAGCATCCTCCTTTTGCGCTAATGTCAAATCAGTTATTGTTGCCGTTTTGTTTGTTTCACCTGAACGAATGATAACAGGAATGCTGATACCAAATATGGGGATTAACTTTACTGAAAATGCTTTCAGCGTATCTTTCTTTTCATTCCCGAGGGCAGTATAATTTTTTTCAGATCTAAAGTATAAATGGGAACGATATTCGCCAACTTTCATATTGGCTTTTCGCCTGCGTTGTAACATTACTACTTGCGCTTCACCAGGCAATAAGGTAACTCTTCGGGGATAAATTCTTAGAAAGTCATCCGCAAACATTTGACCTGGATCAGGAGTTGTTATTACAGTAAAACTTCCATCTGCGTTCATTCTGCGCTGCACAAAGGATACCGAAAAGGTAGTGGTTTCTTTTCCTGTATTTAACAGGTTTAGTACTTCTTTTATTTTTCTACCTTCAAAAACAACTCGATTGGGAGTAATTAATAAATCTCCTTGACCATGGGTGTTAGCAATAGCATTTACTACTAAAACGATTATTATTAAAAATAATAATTTTTTTTTCATAAATTGATTTTGTTGATTAGTTAACTCAAATAAATATACTTTTAATTAAAAAGATAGTTGTGGCTATTAGTTGTAATCAACACTTACTTGAAAGGTACCTGTGTATTCGCCACCAACTTGATTTGGTAGAATCGTCAAGGTGCCTCCAACGGTAAAACTGTCAGTTCCGTCAGATGACAGGGTGCTCACTGTTGCGTCATCGGTTGCACCATTAAAACGTGCTTTCATCAGTGTGATATCCATTGCAAACACACCGCTAGAAATAGAAGTATGGGTAACCGTTGTGGATGTTGGTAATACCAATGCATACGTTTGAAGTGCGTTACCAGAAACACTGTAACTTGCATTTGTGGGCGCTGGAGAGGCTGCTGAAGTCGCAACACCACCGCCATAAACACGAGTTATACTATTTGAAGGCAATTCTATAGTCCCACCAGAAGCGTCTGTTAACACACTAGATCCAAAATTTAATGAACTATTTTCAGAAAGTACCATGGCGACAAGAAGGTCTGCACTAGCTGCACTTGTTACAGAAGCAAGAGATTGAGCATTTGTTAAAGTTACGGCTATCATACAGATAGTAAATAAGATATATTTTTTCATTGTGGTCGATTTTCACTTTTTATAAGCCTTTAAACATGGCGAAATAAAACAGGTGCTGTTGTGAGTACAAAGGTAATCAGCTACACAAGTAAAAATGTTACACAATTTTAGAAAGAAGTTATATAATTCCGTCTTTATTACATTCTGTCTTCAAACCAATTTAACTGCATTTCCATTTTCTTATAACTTAAAGCGGCAGCAATTATTTTTTTTAAGCGTAAAAAAGCAGTTTCGCTTTTAACTACATAATCAACTGCTTTGTGATGTAAGCAATCTACTGCCACGTCAATCTTATCTTGAGAAGAAAGGATGATAACAGGAATTTCAGCATTCAAAGATTTAATTTTATCCAATGTTTTTAAACCGGTCATTGCATCTTTAACAATACTATTCAAGTGATAATCTAAAATGATGATATCTGGATTCTCGAATAAACGTTCTATACAAAGTTCACCCGTAGTAAAGGTTTTTAGCGTAAAACTTCCGTAGTCAAGGAATTGATTTTCTAATAACTTTAAAGATACAGGATCGTCATCAACGAGAAAAAGTTTTATTTTATTGTTAGCATCATTTAGGCTATTTGCACCTATTTTATGAAGTGATTCACCAATTTCTTCTATTGGTTTTCTTCTAATGTTTTTCAACTTCAAAAACTGAGAAGGAGAGATGCCTACAACTTTCTTGAATTGGCTTGATAAATGCGCGACGCTACTGTATCTAAGTTTAGATGCTATTTGTGTAATGGAGAGCTCACCATAGGTAAGTAATTCTTTTGTTTTTTCAACTTTGTGAGAGATTAAAAATTGCTCAATAGTAGTTCCTTGTACTTCTGAAAATAGATTTGATAAATAGGGGTAATCGTGCTTTAATTTATCACTCAAGTAATGGGAAAAATTTATTTTAACGGATTCCTCGGAATGATGAATCATTTCAATAATTATATTTTTTATTTTTTCAATTAAGATGGCCCTGTTGTCATCCATTAATTCGAGACCTATATTATTAAAACCAACTCTTAATTGTTCTCGATGTTGGATTGAAATAGTTTCCATGACATCAACCTCTCCCAAACCAACAATGCTAAAGTGAAGTCCTAACTTTGTCAATTCTTCTTTTACCGCTATTTTACAGCGGTTACTGACCATGTGTTTTATGTATAATTTCAAAGTCTTAGTTTTTCATTGTTTTTAATTCCCTTTTCAGTTCTTCTTCTAACTCTATATATGCTAGTTTTAGCATTTCTTCAAGCGTTATTAACTGCGCTGGTATTAAATCTAAATGTATCCGTTCACTTGCATATTCCTCCAAATGCTTCACAAGAATTGTAAGCTCTGCTGGCAGCCCAATTAAATCAAGTGTTGGTTTAATTTTATGCGCATTCCCTTGGATACCTTCCCAGTTGGAAGTGGCTAAACATTTATGCAGCTCTTCAATAATTAGAGGGGTCTGTTTTAAAATTAACTGGAGCATTTCTGCAACAAATTTAGGGTTGTTAGGTGCATGGCTTTTTAGATAATCTAAGTTGCAAATTTTTGATTTTTCTTCTTGTTTTTTGGTATCTTTAGATGTTTTCTTTTTGACCAAATGAATAATTTTATGCAGTAAATCTTTTTCATTAATAGGTTTTGATACATAAGCATCCATTCCTGCTTCTATACAATTATCTGCATTTTTTTCAGTAACATCGGCTGTGAGTGCTATAATTGGGATCCTTGATTTTGGCGCTTTCATCTTGCTTCGAATATATTTCGTGGCCTCCCATCCATTCATTTCTGGCATCTGTAAATCCATTAAAATTAAATCATAATTATTTTCCTTTAACAGTTTAATTGCAATTTTTCCGTTTTCTGCAATGTCCGATTTAAAACCAAAATCGCGTAAGATTGTTTGTGCTAAAAATTGGTTTATACGGATGTCGTCCACGATTAATATATTTAGGGGTCCTATAGTGGCTAATGTATCCTCAGTAGCGATTATTTTTTCAGTTCGAATGGTCTTTTTTTCAGCTTTCAGTAAGGGTAGGGTAAGGGTAAATTCACTACCAATAGACATCTTACTTTTAACAGCAATACTTCCATGCATTAAATCTATTAGTTGCTTTACAATATTTAAACCTAAACCCGAGCCTCCATATATTCGGGCTGTATTGTTACTACTTTGGGTAAATGGATCAAAGATATTTTTTATTTTATCTGGTGGAATACCGATTCCTGTATCTGAGATATTAATTTTAAGTATTACCTTTTCTTCATCTTGCTGAAACAATTTCGTATGAATACTAATGCTGCCTCCAATTGGAGTAAACTTTATTGCGTTGCCAATAAGATTGAGTAATATTTGATTGATTCGAACAGTGTCTCCAACTAGCCATTTTGGGATATCTTCGTCAAATTTCGTTTCTAAAACTTGTTCTTTTTCTTTTAAACGTAATTTAAATGAACTCAGTACGGAAGTCACTAAATCACGGAGTTTTAACGCTGTTTTTTCAAGAATCATTTTTCCTGCTTCTATTTTAGCTAAATCTAAAATATCATTTACTACCACCAATAAAATATCGCTAGAAGTCTTAATTGCATTCAACTGATGTTTTTGTTCTTTGGTAGTTTTATTGCGTAATAAAATTTTAGTAAACCCAATGATACCGTTAAGAGGGGTTCGTATTTCATGACTCATGTGGGCTAAAAACTGATCTTTGAAACCTGTTAATTCTTCCGCTTGTTCTTTTGCTTGAATCAGTTCATTTTTAATTTCTTTCCGTTTGGTAATGTTACTCGCGGCACCAATTATTCTTATGGCTTTTCCATTTTTGTCCCGTACTATAAGTCCCCTGTCGTTTATATATTTATAATCCCCCGTATGCGCCAAAAAGCCATATTCAAATGAAAAATTATTTTGATCGACGGATCCTATTATTTTCTCTAATAATTTTGCGATTCGATCTGTATCGTCTGGATGAACATAATCGCTCCAATTTGCTTTTTTATCTATTGGACTCTCTTTGTCGAATCCAAATACTTTATGAAAACCTTCTGCACTTCGATATACTTTTCCTGTTAATAAATTCCAATCCCATACAGCGTCATTCGTAGCCTTTGTCGCCAGTTCGTACCTTTCGTTTGATTGTCTTAATTCTTCCTGATTTTCTTTTAAGCTGGTGATGCAGCGTATAATCCCTCTACTTCCAATAATTTTCTTTTTATGATTATATAAAGGCTCTCCTACTTTTTGTATCCAACGTTTTTCATTTTTTAAATTAGTGATTAACAACTCAATGTCATACAGCGTTCCATGAAAAGTTAGAGCAGATTTTGCTTTTAGAAAGCGTTCCTTTGATACTTGATCAAAGCAGTTAATAAGAACATCTCTTGCTGGTATGCCTTCTTTTGGATCCGTTCCATAAATTTCATGAACCGTTGTAGACCAGCTAGTGGTATCCGTTTGGTTCACGTATTCCCAATAGCCTATTTTCGCCATTCTACCGGCTTCTTTTAAAACATACTCATTTTCTTTAACGAGCTTTTCTAAGTTTTCTTTAATTAATTGATGTTTTGCTAATTTTTTTTTAACAACGGTTATGAGTTCAGATGTATTCACAGGTTTCACTAAATAGTCTTCTGCACCGGCATTCATACCTGTTCTAACATCTGCTTTCTCGCCCTTTGCCGAGAGAAAAATTAAAGGAATATCCTTCGTTTTTTTATGTTTTAGTAATTTTTCAAACATCTCAAAACCGTTCAGTTTTGGCATAAGAATATCAGAAATAATAAGATCAGGAAGCTCTTTTAAAGCACTATTGAAACCCGTTTGTCCGTTTTCTGCTTGACAAACCTGATACCCTTCTAATAAGAGGATATCGCACACTTCTTCCCTAATGGTTAATGTGTCTTCTACAACTAAAATTTTAAACATTTTATTTAGTTTTAGGAAGCTTTGTTATAAAAGTGGTTCCCTTGCCTATAGAACTATTAACAAGTATTTTACCTTGCATAGCAGTTATTGCTTCTTTTACAATGGATAGGCCAAGTCCTGTTCCTTGAATTAAATCAACATTTTTACCTCTTGAAAAAGGGTTAAATATAGTTTTAAGTTCTGTATTTGAAATCCCGATTCCGAAATCGGTTACAGAAATAATGATATACTTTTTGTTCGATGAGAATTGAATAACGATTTTTTTACTATTTGCAGAATATTTAACGGCATTACTGATAAGATTAATAAAAATATTACGACCTAATTTTTTATCTATAAAAACAGTATTCTTTTTTAAGTCTTCCGGGTCTAAGACGTCTATTTGATGTGATTGTTCCCGAGAAATGGAAACTTCTTCAATTATTTCATTAATAAAATCACCAAGATACACATCTGTAGGATTGTTTTTCAGTTCACCTGCCCCGGCCTGCCCAACCATTAAAACGTCATCTAGCAATCTTGTCATGTGGAGTACCTGATTTTCTATTTTGTATAGTTTTTTCTCTACCAAATTAGGTTCCATTTTACCCCAGTATTTTTTAATCGAACCTGCAGCAAAATTGATAGCTGTTAGGGGAGTTCTAAACTCGTGCGAGGCTGTGGATACAAATTTTGATTTTAATTCGTTTAATTCTTTTTGTTTTTCTAATGCCTCATTCAGCTTTACCGTTCTTTCTTTTACTTTTATCTCTAATTCATTCCGATATCCTACTAATTCTGTAATATCTTGCCCTACTGCTAATACCCCTGTGATTTTTCCATGGGTATCTCTTCGAGCACTCGAGTTTACAAGTAATATTACTTGGTTTTTATCTTTTGAGAATATGGAGAATTCGAAGTTTTCGGTTTGCTTCCCTTCTAAAACAAGGTTTAACACGCTGCTGGCTTTTTTTTCTGATTTTGCAGGGGTAAAGGTTTTCCAATGGATACCTAATACTTCTTCTTTTTGGTAGCCTGTAACCTTTTGAGATGCCTGGTTCCATTCATTAATCAAACCAATGTGGTCGATGCCAAAAATAGGGGTGCTTGAAGTCTCAATAAATTGTCTTAACTCCTTTGCTATTGCTAGTTCTTGAACGCGTTTTTCTTTTTCTTCGTTTTGAAATGCAAGTTCTATATTCGCACTTACTAATTCAGTTGCACGTTGTTCTTTTTCTTTATTTTGAAAGGCAAGTTCTTTATTTGCAATAGTGAGTTCATGGGCTCGCTTTTCCTTTTCTTCTTTTGCGATTAGCAATTCTTCGGATCGCCTGTCTTTTTCTTTATTTTGAAATGCAAGTTCTTCGTTTGCGAGCGCTAGTTCATCTGCACGTTTTCCTTTTTCTTTGTTTTGAAAGGCAAGCTTTGAATTTGCCAAGGCTAATTTTTCAGCCTGCTTTAAAAGGGCTTTCTTTTGTTTTATCTGAGCTGTTATGTCAAATTGGATACCAACATATTTAACTATGTTTCCGTGGATGTCCTTAAAAGGCGTTATGGTCATGTCTAACCAAATAAATTTTTTGTTTCCTTTGGCTTTATTTATTATTTCATCTTTCCAAACCTTTCCAGTACTAATGGTTTTCCACATATTAGCAATAAAGTTACTGGAGTTTTTTCCACTTTTTATTACAGCATGACTTTTACCAATTAGTTCTTTTCTTTGATATCCGAAAATCTTACAAAAATTATCGTTTACAAATATAAGAGTCCCAGACGCATCTGTTTCAGAGACTATCGCTGCTTGATTTAAACAAGTAACTTGTTGTTCAAGCTCAACTTTAATATTGGCAAGTGAATCAGCCCCTCTGTCTTTTTCTTCGTTTTGAAATGCAAGTTTAGTGTTTACGGAGCGCAAAGCATCAAAAGAATTTTGAAGTTCTAAACTTTTTTCTGTAAGTTTCTGTTCCGTTTTATTGCGTGCACTTTTTTCTTTTTTTAGTCTTTTTTTTAGTGTAATTTCAGCCTTTTCACTTTCTGTAATACAGGTGAAAGAGACGCCAATTCTTCCTTCCCTAATTTTCCATACCGATACAAAATAATATTTATCAAATTCAGCTCCGTAACTTTTAAAGCGAAGAGGTTCTCCTGTTTTATCCACAGTAGCAAAAGAAGTAAGCCAATAATCTTCTATAATACCAATTACGGAGGTGATTCTCTTATCAATTAGTTCTTCCTTGGTTTTATTCAAAAGTTTTGCAAAAGAAATATTTACATCTCTGATATAAAAATCTATGGGTTGTTGCTGTTTATTGTAGATAAGTTCTATCACTTCTACCATTTCCGACATGGAATCAAAGAGTGCTTTGTACTCATTCTTTTGTGGGGGTTTAATCGCTTCATTCTTAGGGTCCAATGTTACTTTTTCTAAGGTTGCGTTCGAATTTGTACTCATAAGGTCATTCTTTTTTGTTTTAAAATCTGCAGAAAATCCAGATCAATTAAACTTTTTTATTTAGGTATATAATTGCTAAAACAACTTGTTTTAATAATTTAAATTTAGTAGCGGAATAGGAGTAATTTAACAGTATGTAAAAGAAATATGTAGGCAAATTAGAATTTTTTTATTAAAAAGTGTACTTTTTTTTCAATAAAATCAAAAATCAGATGAATTAGGTGCACTTTTTAACATAGGATTCCTAAAAAATATCTTTCTATTGAAAAGTGAGTACCAATCAAGTTTTTGAAGTATTGGCCGCTTTAATAGCATAACCAAAATCAAGGAGGGTGTGGTGTGCACAGCAAATATAAAAATTTGTTAAACTCTAAAAATAAGTAGATTTTCTTGCTTTTTATTAGTTGGGCTAAACTTTTAGAGCAAACTGTTTTTCTTCCTTCTTTCTTACATGCTTTATATTTGACGTATATTGGGGAAAAACCATGAGCATTGAAAGATTCAGTACATCAAAAGGGTTCTTTTTTAAGTATTATAGTATTGATTCTTTCTGGAGAATTAATTTTTTTATTACCCTATGTTTTAGCAAGAATTTTTAGACCTACATTTTTAGAGGTTTTTAGTTTAACAAACTTGCAACTTGGAACTTTATTTTCTGTGTACGGCGCTGTAGCCTTGTTGTCATATGTATATGGTGGTGCTATTTCGGATCGATTTCAGCCAAAGAATTTAATAGCAAGTTCTCTTTTTTTTACAGCTATTGGAGGTCTTGTTCTAGCGATATACCCTTCTTATTTTGTGTTGCAACTCCTATATGGATATTGGGGGTTTACTACTGTTTTTTTATTTTGGGGAGCTATGATAAAGGCAGCCCGAGTTTGGGGAGGTGACAAAAATCAAGGACAAGCATTCGGACTTTTAGATGGAGGTAGAGGTTTGGTCGCTGCAGCGATGGGAAGCTTAGGTGTTTTAATTTTCTCTCTATTTTTAGTAAATGATATCGAATTGTCAAGTATTACCGAACGTAAAAATGCGTTTCGGTATGTTATCTTGTTTACCTCATTTGTAGTATTTATAAACGGACTATTGGTGCTGTTTTTCATGAAGTCCAATCAAAAAGAAGAAATAAAAAAGACAACATCCACGCTATCAAATGTAAAGGCAGTACTAAAAATTAAATCGGTTTGGTTAATTATGCTGATTATAATTTCTGCATATGTAGGCTACAAAATCACGGACATATACTCTTTATATGCTTCGGAAGTAATGCTTTATAATCAAGTAGAAGCAGCAAATATTGGTTCTTT
>TARA_B110000503_G_scaffold132756_2_pt1 | contig 17820 bp, 15 predicted proteins | sample TARA_B110000503 | Tara Oceans TARA_B110000503 (sample SAMEA4397472) | marine metagenome | biome: Polar Biome; feature: [SRF] surface water layer (ENVO:00010504); material: water (ENVO:00002006), including particulate matter (ENVO:01000060) such as... | depth 5 m | reverse complement strand
CCTTGGCAAGGTTGTGCTCTACCAGCTGAGCTACTCTCGCTTATCTTCTTTTATTATTAAAAAGTGTTGCAAATTTACGGTAACATTACAATTTTACAAGTTGCAATTGTAAATATTTGTAGGTACACAGGTTTATTATTGATTCTTATGCGCAAATTGACCCCCCTACTGCAGGTATTGATCATTTCTTTTTTGTGCGGCTGTACCGCTCCGGACAAAAAAACTAAAATTCCACAAAATGCTGATCTGTTCGAAACCGGCAACGTTCACGCCGTTCTGACCCACGAGCGCATCAAAGAAGCCAGCAGCCTAGTGGCCTCTAACCGCAACCCTGGCCTGTTTTGGACCCACAACGATAGTGGGGACAGCCCTAGATTGTTTCTGATAAACCTTCAGGGCGACGTGGTCTTGGAAGTAGCCCTTCAAGGACCTGCTCATATCGACTGGGAAGACCTAGCCATCGACGGATCGGATCTCTACATCGCTGATACAGGGGACAACAATGCCGTGCGCAGTGCCGTCCAGATTTATAAAATAACCGAACCCCAATGGGATTCACTTAAGATCCGAGATACGGTATCAGTCTATCAAGTTATGAACCTCCAATATGCCAACGGCCGAAGAGATGTAGAAGCGCTGATGATCGACCCTGGGAATCATGCGCTTATCATGGTAACCAAACGGGAAGTCAATTGCGAAATTTATACCTTTCCCTTTCAAGAAAATACTACTCCTCTCAAACTTCAACCCATTGGCTCCCTGCCCATGACCTTGTTTAATGGGGGCGACATCCACTTAGGTACGGGGGAAATTTTATTGAAGAATTACACCCACATCTATTATTGGAAGGCCGGCACGGAAAGTGCCGCCCAACGGATGAAGGCCGGCCCTGATGCAAGTATTCCCTATATTGAAGAACCCCAAGGGGAAGCCATCGCCTGGACGCCGACTGGATTTATCACCCTAAGCGAATTATCCAAAAGCAAGGAACAGAAATTTTATACTTACCTGAGAAAAATGCCTACGTCTTCAGGGTCTCCTTCAACTCATTGAGCTTGATCAGGGCTTGCACCGGTGAAATGCTGTTGATGTCGACATCTCGCAATAAGGCCATCAATTGCTCCATCCTGGGATCCGCTTCAAACAAATTGAGTTGATAATTGCTAGTGGGCATGTTGGATAGTATGGCTACTTCGGAGACGCCCACCTTTTCTTTTTCCAATAACTTCAGAATCTCATTGGAACGCAGGACCACCGCGTTGGGCATTCCTGCCATCTGGGCGACATGTATCCCAAAACTATGCTCGCTCCCACCCGGCACCAGTTTGCGCAAGAAAATGACTTTATCTTTCAATTCTTTAATGGCGACATTAAAGTTTTTGACCCTTGGCAAATCTGCGCTCAGCTGGTTGAGCTCATGGTAATGGGTCGCAAACAGGGTCTTTGCCTTGAACTTGGGGTGATGATGCAAGTATTCCACAATCGACCAGGCGATAGAGATCCCATCGTAAGTGCTGGTGCCTCGACCGATTTCATCCATGATCACCAGTGAGCGATCACTTAAGTTGTTGAGGATGCTGGCCGTCTCGGTCATTTCTACCATAAAGGTCGATTCCCCCCGAGAAAGATTATCGGAGGCGCCCACACGGGTAAAAATCTTATCGGTAATGCCCATTTTGGCATAGCCTGCAGGCACATAACTACCCATTTGGGCCATAATGACAATCAAGGCCGTCTGTCGCAACAAGGCCGATTTTCCTGCCATATTGGGCCCTGTGATGATCATGATTTGTTGGGCTTCGCTATCCAAGTACAGGTCATTGGGAACATACGACTCCCCAGGCACCATCAACCGCTCAATCACAGGGTGGCGACCTCCTTTGATGTCAATGATCGAGGCGTCCGACAATGTCGGACATACGTAGTCGTACTGCTTGGCGATTTTGGCAAAATTACTTAGGCAGTCAAGGGTCGCCACGGTTCGCGCGTCGCGCTGAACGGGGCCCATATGGGTCTTGGCAAACTGAACCAGTTCCTGGTACAAACGATTTTCGATGCCTCCCAACTCACTTTCGGCTTTCAAGATTTTCTCTTCGTAGACTTTTAGCTCCTCGGTAATGTAGCGCTCGGCATTGACTAGGGTTTGCTTGCGAATCCAGCCCTCGGGTACCTTGTCTTTGTGGGTATTGGATACTTCCAGGTAATAACCAAATACACTGTTGAAAGCAATCTTCAAAGAGGATATGCCCGTCTGGGCGGCTTCTCTTTTTTGAATCCCCAATAAATAATCTTTGCCCGAATAGGCCAAACTGCGGTATTCATCGAGCGCGGCGTCTATGCCTGCTCGAATGACATTTCCTTGGTGCAGGAGCATGGGCGGCTCGTCAGTCAAATGCCGCTCCAGATGTTCAATGAAACCCTTGTGGTCGTTAAATTCTGCCGCCATTTCCTGTAAAGAAGGATCTTCACTATTCTCCAACAATGCCCTGATAGGGGCCAAGGGTTGCAGGCTGTTTTTGAGCTGATGCAGTTCTCTTGGATTGATCCGCCCCGTGGCCACCTTGGAAATTAATCGCTCCAAATCGCCAATATTTTCAAGATGACCCACTAAGGTTTCTAGTAATGCTTCTGCGCTTAGGAGCCCTGTCACACGTGCCAAACGAACCTCAATGGCCGTTTTTTCTTTTAGCGGCAACACTACCCACTTGCGCAGCAGGCGACTGCCCATAGGGGTGACCACTTTGTCTAAAATATCGATCAGGGGCACCCCATCCGGCTGACCCGTGGACAATAATTCCAAATTACGCACCGAAAACCGATCCAGCCACATGAACCGCTCTTCTTCGAGCCGGGTGATTTGGGCAATATGAGAAAGTTCTTTGTGTTCGGTTTCTTCAAGATAATACAGAATGGCGCCTGCGGCAATAATGGCCTGCGGCAAATCCTCGATCCCAAAGCCCTTGAGGCTAGTGGTGGCAAAATGCTGCAAAAGTTTCTGATATCCAAAATCAAAGGCATAGATCCAGTCTTCGAGTACATAAGCATTGTGCTGGACGTCAAAAAGCTGTCGATAGCTTTCTTTACCTTTCTTGTTGTGAATGATTTCTGAAGGCTGAAATCCTTGAATCAGCTTGGCCGTGTAGGCGTCATCCCCTTGGGTAGTAAAAAATTCGCCCGTAGACAGATCCAAAAAGGCGATGCCGTTGCCCGCTTTATCAAAACTAATTGAGGCCAAATAATTGTTCTTGCCCTTTGAGAGTACTTGGTCATTTAAGGACAATCCAGGTGTGACCAGTTCGGTAACGCCTCGTTTGACGATGCCTTTGACAGATTTGGGATCCTCCAACTGGTCGCAAATGGCAACGCGTTGTCCAGCACGTACCAATTTGGAAAGATAATTGTCAAGTGAATGATGCGGAAATCCTGCCAGCTCGATGTGGGTGGCCGCACCATTAGCCCTTTTGGTCAAAACGATGTCCAAAATTTTACTGGCTTTGATGGCATCGGAGCCAAAAGTTTCATAAAAATCCCCCACCCTAAAAAGTAGCAAGGCCCCCGGATAGCGCTCTTTGATGGCATTGTATTGCTTCATCAAGGGAGTTTCTTTCTTTGGGGGTAACGTTTTGGTCATATCTTTTGGGAGCTAGGGCAATAATAATAAATGACACAATGGAAAGGCGAACATAGCTCCTAGAAATTTAGCATAAGTTATCCTCTGGAAGGCTTTATTTGTAATCAACGCGGATGCGGCTGATATTTGTATATGCGGAAACTAAAAAATGAAGAGCTCAACCGAATGGATCCCCTTCAATTTAAAGCCTCGTCTAAAATGCCTTGGGTAATCGTGCTCGACAATATCCGCAGCATGCACAACGTGGGAGCTGCTTTTCGAACAGCAGACGCCTTTAGGGTCACAAAAATCATTTTGACCGGTATCACAGCCCAACCTCCCCATCGCGAAATTAACAAATCAGCGCTTGGTGCAACTGAGTCTGTAGACTGGGTCTATTTTGAAAATAGCTTGGACGCACTTACCCATTTAAAAAGTGAGGGCTATCAAATCATCGCTATTGAGCAGGCGGATCAAAGTACCAGTCTTGAGCTGTTCACTCCGAATAAACAAGAAAAATATGCCTTCTTTTTCGGAAATGAAGTATTTGGCGTCACCGACCAGGTAGTCCAAAAAGCTGATTTTTGCCTAGAGATTCCTCAATTTGGCACCAAACATTCCCTGAATATTTCGGTCAGTATCGGAATTGTCATTTGGGATTTTTTCCAAAAAAGTAATCATCGATCCTAACAACTCACTACTTATAGTGATTTGTTGCCCCAAATGATGCTAACGATTTCACTAGAGCTAGGGATTGCCCCGGCGCAAGCAAAGCCCTTACTTTGCATTGTTTAGAATCATTCTAAATAATTAACCTTCTCGGTATATGAAAGCATCTTGGCTCTTGATCATTTCTTGCTGTTGGGGACTCACCCTACAGGCACAGGTAAACAATGTCGATACGTTGACCAACCAGCCCTTGAACTCTGCTAGTAACATCATTGCAGGCAATAGTTCCAAAAACATCACCCTCGGGGCCTATGCTGAAATGGATTATAACCAACCTTTTGCCAAGGACGTCCATCGAACTGGCAACTTGGATGTTCATAGATTGGTGCTTTTTATGGGCTATCAGTTTAGCCAAAACACTCACTTTGTCACTGAAATTGAATTCGAGCATATAAAAGAAGTTTATGTGGAGCAAGCTTTCATTAATCACCGAATCAATAATGCCTTGAGTTTCAGAGGGGGCTTAATGCTGGTGCCCATGGGTATTATCAACGAATACCATGAGCCCACCACTTATAATGGTGTCGAAAGACCCAATCTAGACGGCAAAATCATTCCCTCCACGTGGAGAGAACTTGGCCTGGGGGTGACGGGGACCTTACCTGCGGCCTCCTTGCGATACCAAGCCTATCTTTTCAATGGATTTAATGGCTATGACCAAGGGGTCGGTATGCTCCGCGGCAATGACGCCTTACGGGCAGGGCGCCAAAAAGGCGCTGAATCATATATGAGTAGTCCCAATTTCTCGGCCAAAATTGATCACTTTGGTGTCCTAGGTTTAAAAATCGGCCTTGCCGGCTATTTCGGCAAATCTCAGTCGACCCTCTTTGAGCAGCTAGACAAAAACAATTCCCTCCTACGCGCACACGCCGATTCTTCCGTCGTTGGTATTTCGATGGTTGGATTGGATGCCCGCTATCAAAAAGGTGGTTTCCAAGCCCGTGGACAATTGGTCAACGCCCAATTGAATAATACGGATCAATACAACGGACTCACCGGTCGCGATCTTGGCGCCCAATTATTTGGCTATTATTTAGAGGTTGGATATGACCTATTGCGTCCTTTTGAGCTTAAAAGCAAGCAACGCTTGGTCTTATTTTCGCGCTATGAAAAATACAACACCCATAAGGTCATGCTTGGAGAAGGCATGACAAATGCCGCATTTGACCGCACCGATATTACCACAGGGTTTTCTTATCATATCGCATATGGGGCGGTGATCAAACTAGATTACCAACGGTTTCAAAATGCCGATCAAAACAACATGGATCAACATCAAATCAATACGGGCCTCGGGATATGGTTTTAACGGACATGCAATACTATTTTAAATACCTAAAAAAAGTGTGGGTCACCCTAGGCCTCTCCCTTTTGTTGCTCTCAAGTTGGACCTTCGCGCCAGTCATCTGGCCCGATAGCCTTTGGAAAAAGGTAGACAAAGGCTTAGAAAAAAATGGGATGAAAGAGGCCGTGAAAGAACCTTGGATGCCAAATCTCTCAAAGTTACCAGAAGGCGTGGTCCTTACGGGCAACGAAACTTTTTATCGACTCAAAAAAGGAGAGAACATCCTTGGATACCTGGCCATCAGTAGTGCCCCTAGTCGGCACAACCACTTTGAACTACTGGTACGCTACGACACCGCCTTGCGGATCAAGCAAACTCAAATTTTGACTTACCGTGAAGACTACGGAGGTGAAATCATGAGTGAGAGATGGTTGAAACAATTTATGGACAAAACGTTCAAGGATCCCATTGAGGTGAGCCAAGACATTCAAGGCATAAGCGGTGCGACAATCTCCGTTCGATCCGCAACGCAAGAAATTCATAAACTTACTGCCCTTATTCAAGGGATCCAACACACGCATCCTAACACACCATGACTTTCCTTAATGCTATTGAAGACTTCCCTATACTGATCAAAAGATTCATCGTACTTTTCGTACTTTGTCTTGCGACAGGCTATTTCACCGGATTTGATTTGATTTATGAGACTACCGCCCTCAGCGCGACGGGTATCGTTGAAAATTACATGGGAAATGAACACAATCCATCAGCCGATTTGATGAAATTCAAAAAGCCTGAAAAAGAAATTCTCGTGATCATTCATACGCATGTCATTTCATTTGCCCTCATATTTTTTGCCTTGGGCATCCTAATCTTAACTTTGCCGATAGCTCCAATACTCAAAAAATGGCTGCTTTACGAGCCCTTCTTTTCGATCGTCATCACCTTCGGTAGTATTTATTTAATTTGGAAAGAGCTCCCTTATGTGCACTATTTGGCCATGATCTCGGGCATCCTACTCACCGTGAGTTTTCTGACATCTGCCCTGCTCATCATTTATTATTGTGTGAAGCCTGAGGATAGGCCAAGCAATGAGCAAAGCTGACATCCTAATGCGCACAATGTATCTTAGCGAATAGTCCTAGACTCCCCCATCATAGGCTACCCCTAGAATCCTTTCCTCGATCATACCAAGAGCGATTTTGTCTTCTCCAAGTACGTCAAATAACTCCAAGGCTCGGCGGGCTACATATTCTTCTTCGATTTGCTCTTGTACAAACCACCTCATAAACTCTTCTGTGGCAATATCCCCATGTTCTCTACAAGACCTCACCACTGCATGAATGGCATCTGAGACGCCTATTTCCATGTCAAGGGCATGCTCGAAAACAGTCCTAAGTTTATCAAACGCATGGTTGGAATCTCCAATGGCTGGTGAAATGGCTTTGGCCTCCATATCTACCAAATAGTGAAATAATTTGAGCTGATGTTTGCGCTCTTCTTCGGACTGCTTAAAAAAGAATTCCGCACAATTGTCATAACCCGCTACATCGCACCAACCCGCCATAGCTAGATAACCTGCGGAAGAATGGGCCTCCATTTGTATTTGCTTGTTAATGATGTCTATAATCTCTTGCTTCAGTACCTGATGCCTTCTTGAATGCTGTTTCATAAGTCTAAATAGTTACGCCTTGCATGGACAAATTAAGAAAATTTTATCAAATGATGCTCTGTTAAACGATATTAATTGATCCCCTTGAAGATTCTATAATCTCACCAATCTATCATACGCATCACCAAATTTTGGGAATCTTGAATTGCCTAAAAAGTATTCAGAACCACTCATCAGCCTGAATGAACTTATTTTGCGTAATGCCCAAATTTCTTTTGCTACAGATTTTAATGCCTAGTTCCCAATGAGTCCAGAGGATTCCACTGCCCCACATTTGGCACAGCCTGGCTGATTCTTATGACTCCGAGTGCCCACGATTTTATAAATCAAATAAGTCATTGACGCCAAAAACAATACGATAAGTAGGATCAACTGAATCATCAATTTAATAGGTTAAAGGCAATTAAGGCACTAATATAGGCCAAAGATGTCATATAAACGAGTTGAATAATCGGCCATTTCCAACTTTTGGTTTCCCGGCGCACCACCGCTAACGTACTCATGCATTGCATTGCGAAGGCATAAAACAACATCAAGGAAAGACCTGATGCCAACGTATAAACGGGCTGACCTTGAGGATCCCTTTGCGCCGACATACGCTCAAGTAGCGTATTACCCGATTCGAAGTTTTCTCCGACACTATAAATGGTCGCCATAGAGCCCACAAACACTTCTCTTGCTACAAAAGAGGTAATAAGCGAAATGCCTATCTGCCAGTTGTAACCAAGCGGCTTGATGGCTGGTTCAATCCATTTTCCGGCAATGCCAATATAGGAATGCTCTAATGCCACCGCATTTACCTTATTTTGATACAACTCATCCGACACGCCAGCCGCCGCAACAGGAATTTGTGCCACCGCTTGCTCGATTCGATCTCCTGGCCCATAACTAGCCAGCACCCACAATACCACAGAAATCGCCATGATAACCTGGCCCGCCTCCCAAACAAAAATTTTGATTTTTTCCACCATAGTAATCCACAAATTTGACCACCTAGGTGTCTTATAGTTGGGAAGTTCCATTACCAAAAAACTCTTTTCACTGTTTTTCAAAATGAATTTAAACACTACAGCAGACAATAATGCTGCAATAAAGCCCACTAAGTAGAGCGCCATAAGCACTAGGCCTTTCAGATTAAAAAATCCCATTTGGACGTCTGGTACGACCAAAGCGATTAGCAATGTATATACCGGCAAGCGCGCAGAGCAGCTCATTAAGGGCGTGACCATAATGGTAATAATCCTTTCTTTCCAGTTATCAATGGTTCGTGTAGCCATCACGGCAGGTATGGCACACGCTACACCGGAGATCAAGGGCACAATGCTTCTTCCATTTAATCCCAAAGGTCGCATGAGTCGGTCTGTAATAAAGACCACTCGGGCCATATATCCCGTTTCCTCAAGAAAAAAGATAAACCCAAAAAGCAAGGCGATTTGAGGGATAAAAATCATGACACCCCCTAGTCCAGGAATGACTCCTTCGGCAATCAGATTGGTCACCGGACCCGCAGGCAAAAATTCTTTGGTCCATTGACTCAATGACAAAAACACGGTATCAATCAGATGCATTGGCCACTCTGACCAAGCAAAAATAGTCTGAAAAATAAAGGCTAAAATGGACAAAAATATCACATAGCCCCAAAATCGATGGGTCACAATCCGATCAAACTTGCTGTGACGCGTGTCCTTTTGCGCTTGCTTTTGCAAACAAAAACTTAAAATTTGTCCGATTTTTTTGTATCTGGCTTGACCAAAAGCGACCTGATCATTGGCACTTTTATTCCAATCAGTCACACCAGAAAATTCATCTGGAATGACTGGGATCAAGGCTAAGTCTGGAGAGAAATTACTAATTGCTTCCTTTAAGTCTTCCAAGCCCTTTCCCAATCTTGCGCTAAAAGGGAGAATGGTTACCCCCCCTAGTAATTCACTAAGCTTAGTGTAGTTCAATTGAAGAATGTTCTCCTTTTCGACTACATCTACCATGTTTGCCAGAAATAAGGTAGGTATCCCCAAATCCAAAATTTGAGTGGCCAAAAATAAATTACGTTCAATATTGGTGGCATCCATGACCACAATGGCTAAATCAGGATGGTCTTCATGCGCTTTTTGACTCAGTACCTGATAGACAATTTCTTCATCTTGTGATTTTGGATAAATACTATAAATCCCCGGAAGATCTAATAATTCAATGATTTTGCCTTTATGGGTAAAAGATCCCGTCTTCTTGTCAACCGTAATGCCGGGATAATTACCTACCTTCTGATTGAGGCCTGTGAGTAAATTAAAAACAGAGCTTTTTCCTGAATTGGGATTGCCAATGAGTACTGCTTTCATTCTAATTCAATTAAGGCAGCTTCGTTCTTTCGAAGCGCTAAAGTATAACCGTGCACGTCTATGGCAATTGGATCTCCAAAAGGGGCCTTAAAAAGCACCCTGATTTCTTTACCCGGAAATAATCCCATATCGACCAACTTAGACGCAAGCAGGTCTTCCTTAATATCCTTAATGATATAAGCCAGAGTAAAATTCGATATTTGATCTAATGTTGTCAGTGGACAAAATTTTGAAGCGCAAACTTAAAGGCATTTAAAAATAGTAGCATACCGAAACAATAATTAATTATTAAACATTCACAATTTGACCAATTTAGTTTCGATCGCATAGAGGATTAGTTGCGCTGGTGACTTTAAATTCAATTTTTTAAGAATGTTCTTTCGGTGAGAGTTGATCGTATGAATACTGACAAATAATAGCTCAGCCATATCTGATGTACGATACCCCTTGGCAATGAGCTCCAATACCTCAAATTCACGCTTCGTTAAGGTGGTTGGTTCACAGCTTTGATCGGCTTCTTGATGGGTAATCATCAACTTATCCAAAATAGTATTGCAAAAAAAACGATTGGCTTGGGCCACTGATTCAATGGCATGTACGATTTCCTTCTCATTACATCTCTTGGTGATAATACCTTTTACTCCCATCGCCAATAATTGCTGAAGATACTCCCTATCATAATCATTGGTAATGATCAACACGTTTGCTTCTTGATGTTCAATATACGCGTTCAATTGATCTAAAACCTCCTGATTTTGACCTGCCAAATCCATCACCAATACTTCCGGCCCAGGGAGCTGCCTTTTTTTTGAGAACTGTGAAATATCTTCAATCACCCCTATTAGTTCAAATTCGGTTGATTGTTCTATCAATGCGATGAGTCCTCGTCTAGTTAAAAACTGAAAATCAGAAAGTAATACTTTAATGGCGCTCATTATTTAGAATCATTCTAAATAACAAAGCTACCATCAAACCCGTTATGAAACAAAATTGCTGCTAGAAAATTTTTATTTACCAAGCACTTTGGCAAGAATCCCTAGATACTTGATACAATCTATTATTTTTGTCTCCATACATAACCTATCAAAAATGGAATACCGCATTGAACACGACACAATGGGCGAAGTTAAAGTCCCAATAACAGCCTATTGGGGTGCACAAACCGAACGCTCCCGAAACAATTTTAAAATAGGAGGTGCCAATATGAAAATGCCCCAAGAAATCATTCGGGCTTTTGCTATCCTTAAAAAATCAGCAGCCCAAGCCAATTGTGAACTGAACGTGCTTAGTCAAGAAAAATCTGATCTGATCACTACGGTATGTAACGAGATCTTAACCGGTTCTTTGGATACGCATTTTCCATTGGTCATCTGGCAAACGGGTTCCGGTACCCAGTCCAATATGAATTGTAATGAAGTTATTTCCAATCGTGCTCATCTATTGCGTGGGGGCGCACTCACCGACGACAACAAAATCATTCACCCCAATGACGATGTCAATAAAAGTCAGTCATCAAACGATACCTTCCCTACCGCCATGCACATTGCGGCCTATCAAATATTGACAGAATTAACCCTACCGGCGATTGAATTGCTCCGCAATACAATTGACAGCAAAGCAAAAGCCTATGGCGACGTTGTCAAAATCGGTAGAACCCATTTTATGGATGCAACACCTCTCAGCCTAGGGCAAGAATTTTCAGGCTATGTCGCCCAATTGGACCATGGCATGAAAGCATTAAAAAACACTTTTGAGCATTTATCTGAACTTGCACTGGGGGGGACCGCAGTTGGAACGGGACTTAATACGCCTCCGGGTTATGCCGATCTGGTAGCAAAATATATTGCCAAAAATACTGGATTACCCTTTATTTCAGCGCCAAATAAATTTGAAGCCTTGGCCGCCCATGATGCCATTGTGGAATCTCACGGCGCGCTAAAGCAACTCGCGGTCAGTCTCATGAAAATAGCTAATGACATCCGCATGCTCAGTTCGGGCCCCAGAAGTGGTATTGGTGAAATCATCATCCCAGACAACGAGCCCGGGTCATCAATCATGCCCGGTAAAGTCAATCCTACCCAGTGTGAAGCCCTGACAATGGTCTGTGCACAAGTCATGGGCAATGACGTTGCGGTCACTGTCGGCGGCATGAGTGGGCACTTTGAATTAAATGTATTTAAACCCATGATGATCTATAATCTGATCACTTCCGCACGCCTTATCGGAGATGCTTGTCGTTCGTTTAATGACCACTGTGCAATTGGCATTATCCCCAATCATACCGTTATAAAAGAAAAGGTTGAAAAATCTTTAATGCTCGTTACGGCTCTCAATCCTCATATTGGTTATGAAAACGCAGCAAAAATTGCCAAAAAAGCACATAAAGAAGGGTCTACACTGCGTGAAGCTGCCGTATCCCTTGGACTAGTGACAGATCAACAATTCACTGAATGGGTCCGTCCCGAAGATATGATTGGTTCGTTAAAAAGTTAATTTTGGATATTAACAGCTTATTAACTTACTTTATGGTTGGATATTAGTAGTTACGAAACAATCTGTAAAATGAAAAAATATACAACCTTATTCCTCATCGTTTTCTGCCTCTCTGGCTCATTCACTGTTTTGGGGCAAATGTCAAAAGAAGAAAAGCAAGAAGCCAAGGAATGGAAGAAAAAAATGAAGTCTTTGACGCCTGAGCAATACAAATCCTTATTGGACGAAAACAAAAACTTGAAAAGTCAAATGACGGCTTTAAATGCCGAATTGTCTGGAATTGACCAAATGATTAAAGAAAAGGATGATCAAATCAGTCAATTTGAAAAACAAGCCGACGCATTGAGAAACAGTATCGCGGCCGCCGGTAAAGCTTCCGCATTGGCTAGCGCCAAGCGTCCCACCGAAAAAGGAGTTGTCTTTAAAGTCCAAATAGGTGCTTTCGAGAGAAAAGATTTGTCCAAATTTTTAGAAAATTCAGATAGTTTCTTTGGTGAAGTAGGTGAGGATGGATTGATGAGATATACTTTAGGTATTTTCCGAGACTATCCAGAAGCAGACAATTTCAAAAAATACATGCGAGAAATGGGTGTTTCTGATGCTTGGATTGTCTCTTACAACGATGGTGTTAGGGTTCCACTTAAGGAAGTGTTAGATAACGTGCCAAAATCGTAATAAACTTTGCAATATTTGCAACCCCGGCAGTAAATGTCGGGGTTTTTTGTTGTTAACTTTGGCTGGGAAATTCCATGATTCATTATAAAAATAGCGAAGAAATTGAACTGATGAGGGAAAGTGCCCTCATCGTCTCTCGTACCCTTGGTACGATTGCGACAATGATCAAGCCCGGCGTCACTCCCTTAGAGCTCGACAAGGTTGCGGAACAATGTATTCGTGATGAAGGGGCCATTCCAGGTTTTTTAGGCTTGTACGATTTCCCTGCTACACTTTGTATTTCAGTCAATGAACAAGTCGTTCACGGTATCCCAGACAAAAGACCCCTTCAAAATGGAGACATTATCTCAGTAGACTGTGGATCATTAAAAAATGGATTCTATGGGGATCATGCCTTCACATTTGCCGTAGGGGAAATCTCCGATGAAATCAAACAATTGCTGAAAGTCTCCAAAGAAAGCCTCTATTTGGGCATTGAGCAGATGGTCGCTGGCAATCGAATAGGAGACATCGGTCATGCGATACAAAGCCATGCCGAGCTACATAAATATGGTGTGGTTAGGAAGCTCGTGGGACATGGCCTTGGCAAGAAAATGCACGAATCTCCTGAGGTCCCCAACTTCGGTAGACGTGGAAGTGGTCCGAAAATCAAGGAAGGTCTCGTTCTTGCTATTGAGCCCATGATTAATTTAGGAACAAAAAACGTGACTCAACTTTCTGATGGTTGGACCATTGTGACCGCTGACAGAAAGCCTTCCGCCCACTTTGAACACAATATTGCGGTGGTCAATGGCCAGCCAGAAATTCTTTCCACTTTTCAATATATTGAAGAGGCTCTTAGCAAGGTGCACGCTTCCTTCATTTAACGATGCTGAACGCCAACCTATTTCAAAGGTCATGAATCTGCAAAAACTATTGGTCCCGTTTTTGATCTGGCGATTAAAACATGTCAGCGATACAAATTTCACCTTAATAATGGCGGGGTTTGTCGGGCTGTTGGCTGGGCTCGCCTCAGTAACGCTAAAGACGACCGTTCATTTAATAGAACATTTGCTTCAAAACAACATTGAAGTCACTGGTTTTGATTATTTATGGGTTTTTTATCCCCTTATTGGCATCCTACTCACGGTCATTATTTCAAAATTCATAATTAAAGAGAGCACCGGACATGGCATCAGTAAGGTGCTCTATGCGATCTCCAAAAGATCGTCAGTCATTCGTAAAACCCGCATGTATTCCAATATGCTTACCAGTGCAATTACGGTAGGCTTTGGTGGATCTGTTGGACTTGAGGCCCCCATTGTCGTCACGGGTTCTGCCATTGGATCCAATTTGGCCAGATTGGTGCACCTTGATTACAAAAAAAGAACCTTGCTCATCGGCTGCGGATCTGCGGGAGCCATTTCAGCCATCTTTAACTCGCCAATCGCAGGGGTGATATTCGCGGTGGAAGTAATGCTTACCGATGTCACCATTAATAAGTTCATTCCCATTCTGATTGCTTCAGTCTGTGGCCAATTAGTGTCTTTAGTTTTACTAGGAGATGACATTTTATTCGCCTTTCGTCTCACCGACGGTTTTTCAGCAAGTGAAACGCCTTATTATCTACTACTTGGGATTTTGTGTGGGGGTGCTTCTCTTTACTTTACCAAGATATTGACCAAAGTGGACGAGGGGGTTTCTAAAATAAAAAGCGTCTTGGTAAGGGCCCTATTGGGTGGCATGTCCTTGGGACTGATCATCCTCATTTTTCCCTCATTATATGGAGAAGGCTATGCCATGGTGATAAAATTATTAAATGATGCTCCTTCAGCGTTATTTAAACACCATATTTTAAATGATCTTTTCAGTAGTGGTCATTTCTTGTTTTTGCCTTTGGCATTGATGGGTGTCATCTTGTTAAAGCCCATCGCGACGGGTTTAACCATCGGATCGGGAGGAAGTGGTGGTATTTTTGCTCCTTCACTTTATATGGGTGGGCTCGTTGGATTTTTTGTTGGTCTTGTGATTCAATTAATTTACCCATCGGCACCCATCAACTTGAGTCATTTTACCTTAGTAGGTATGTGCGGGGTTATGAGTGGTGTTCTTCATGCGCCGCTGACCGCCATCTTTTTAATTGCCGAAATTACCAGTGGCTATATGCTTTTCGTCCCATTAATGTTGGTCTCTGCCATTTCTTATAGTACGGTGACCTATTTTGATAAACACTCAATTTACACCCGTAATTTGATCCGTCGAGGAGACATCGTTGTAAGTGACCGAGACAAAATGGTATTGAATAAGATCAATTTAGAAAAAATAATCGAAAAAGATCTTCTGACCATTAACCCTGATGCAACGTTGGACCAACTAATTAATCTAGTAAAAAAGAGCACAAGAAATATCTTCCCAGTGGTAACAGAAACAGGCGAACTAAAAGGAATAATTACCTTGGATCACATTAGAGAAATTATGTTTGACGAATCCAAAAGGACTTCCGTACTCGTCAGTACACTTATGACTGAAGTCCCCGCCCATGTCTCAAGTCATGACAGCATGCAAATAGTAATGAACAAGTTTGAAATTTCACAAGCTTGGAACTTGCCAGTCATTGATGAAGGTAAATACATCGGTTTTTTGTCAAAATCTAGAATTTTTAATACTTATCGAACCCACTTGATTCGTCAGACCAAAGAATAGTTAACATTAATTTCATAATAAGTTAACAATCAGTAAGTTAATACTTATCCACAAAATATTTAATCAATTATTATTTCATATACTATTGTTAATCAACAAGTTATGATCATATATAATTTACTTGGTGGATAACTATCAAAAATGTGGATAATGAAATAATTGTATTTTGGACTAATTATAAGGCCAATTGAGACGATTGATTGAATCCAAAGTCTAAAAAAATAAGTCAAATTCATTCAATACGATCCCCCACTGCGATGGCAAATGTTATGTTACAAATTTTCCTCCTTTCAGAGAAGCTGAACAACTCTTAACATCCTCAAATAACTGATTAAAAGAAATCAACTGTGGAATTACCTCCATGTTTCTCAGTAAATCAGCTGGCTGCTTTTGTAAGCCACAAACCAAAATAAGACATTTTTTTTGATGCATCTGCTGAAGAGATTCTTCCAAAAGGGCTAGTCCCGACTGATCAAGATAAGGTACCTCCTCAAAATTCAAAATAACCGGCTGCTCCGGCTGCAATTCATCAGTATACCGAAAAAGTTGATCGGAAGAGCCAAAAAACAAGGGCCCCGACAAATGATGAATATAGAGATTATTAATGACGGCGGGCACTACGTCCGCTACTTCGCTAGCGGTATCCCCTTTGAACAAATTGCTATTGCGCAATCCTATATCTCCCATTTTTTTCATGAATACCAGTGCTGCCATAATAAGTCCAATACCCACAGCGTAAACCAAATTCCAAAAAACAGAAAGTGTCAGCACCACGATCATGACTGCAACTTCACTTTTCGCCATTTTAGGAAGGGCGCGAAGTCCTTTGTAATCCATTACATCAATCCCCACGGTAATCAATATACCTGCAAGTACTGCAGCTGGGATATTAGAGGCAATTGACGCAATAGCCAATAAAATAAATAACAAAAATAAGCCCGCAATCATTCCTGATATCCGAGTCTTTCCGCCAGATTTAATATTTACCACCGTCCTAATCGTGGCGCCTGCACCGGGGATTCCACCAAATAAGGCCGCCATGATATTGCCTGCTCCTTGACCCATCAATTCCTTATTGGGTAAATGCTTGGTCTTGGTCATATTATCAGCCACTAAAGAAGTAAGCAATGAGTCAATAGTTCCCAATAAGGCTAACGTCACTGCTGAAAAAATGAATGGACGAACCTCAACAAAATCAAATTCAGAAAATATGCCCCAATTTAAAACGGGAAGCCCCTGTGGTATGACGCTAATTTTAACATAATCCAAATGGAAAAAATACGCTATAGATGAAACCACGATAAGGGACAATAGGGTACTCGGGATGCTTTTTATAATCCGCTTGAAACCAAAAATCAACAAGATGGTCGCCAAACAAATGAATAATTCCACCCATCTTATATTCACTAATGCCCTTGGCAAAACCCTTAAAACGCCCATTACTCCTCCTGCATATTGTCCTGCCAAAAACTCGGCTTCTTTTTGAATTTCCGTCAAGGGTACATTCTGGGCCCTTTCAATAGTTTCGTCAAAACGCTCAAGCACCATTATGTTTTCCATAACCTCGTGAACCAATATTTTTTCTAAGATATTTTCTTCGGCCTGTGGTTTAAATTTTTCAACCAACCTACGATCCTCAATGGGATTGTATCCCACTGCAGGCAGAATTTGCGTGATCAATATAATAACGCCGATGGCCGTCATGAATCCCGAAATTACCGGCGCTGGTATATAACTGACGTATCTTCCGATCCCCAGCAAGCCCAATACAATCTGAAGAACTCCTGCCAGTAAAAAAACAGTTAAAATAGTAGGAAGCGCTTGACTTATATTCCCATCAAAACTGGCAATGACTCCTGCGATGACCATCATACTTACGGCAGTCATCGGAGCCGTTGGGCCGGAAATCTGCGTATTGGTTCCACCAAATAGCGCCGCAAAAAAACCAACAAATATGGCCCCATAGAGGCCCGCTGCAGCTCCTAGCCCAGAGCTTACACCAAACGCCAAAGCAAGTGGCAAGGCGACTACTCCTGCGGTAATACCACCTAGAAAATCTCCTTTAAAATGGGAAAAATCAAAATATTTCGAGCCCTTATTTAACATAATCGTATTGTTATTATCAAAAGTTACAATTGAAAAAAATTAATGGAAACCCCCTAGTCTCTACTGAGGATGGGATTAATATACCTGCTATTAAGAGATTTTAGGCGGAGGGCTGGTAATGTCAAGAGCAAGGGAACCAAATAACCGGTCAGTTCTAATCCCTTTTACGGAAAAGGAAATCATATTAAAATGGGCCCTTCCCATCGGAAGTAAATAATCATCCTGGAGCGTG
>TARA_B110000503_G_scaffold11872_1_pt1 | contig 17823 bp, 15 predicted proteins | sample TARA_B110000503 | Tara Oceans TARA_B110000503 (sample SAMEA4397472) | marine metagenome | biome: Polar Biome; feature: [SRF] surface water layer (ENVO:00010504); material: water (ENVO:00002006), including particulate matter (ENVO:01000060) such as... | depth 5 m | reverse complement strand
ATTTTTGTAAAATCATAATTACTCCATTTTAAATCTTCAGTCATAATACTATACTAACATGTCCTTGCTTTGTTGTCAACTTATTCGCTCCAGAATCGAGGACCATTTGGATTTTTTAGTCTTTCTTCAGTTATCTCAATTGTTCTTGCTGTAGTTGGAGTGGGTCTGTATTCAGGATCGTGCTTCTGAACTTGTGCTATCGATTCTTTCCACCTACGTAAACGTGTTGCCATATCATTATCTTTATATTTCCAATCCATCGCACTGTGCCATTCCCAGGTTGGGTCGTTTTTTAACATATCAAATAACGAGTGTTTTTCATTAAGTAACAAGCTATTACCAAATGTCCACCTAAGAAGTTTATCTCCTCCACGTTTAGATCGGGTATGCCCAAACCCAAGTTCGTAAACTTTATCAATACATTTTAAATTTTGTTGATGGTCTTCTTCTGTTTCGGTAGCATAACCAACTAGCATTAATACTTGATTTCGAATTTGATACTTGTCTAGCATCTTAAATGTAAACCATATATCGTCATTAGTAAATTTTTTACCCATATGATATCTTACAGGTTCGCTAAAACTTTCAACACCCATAACTGCTTCTTCACATCCGCTTGCTGCCATTAGTTCGTAATCCTCTTGGGGCATCTGATTTTTTGGTCTTACAATCATATGGCTCGACCACAGAAATATTTTTGGATGATATTTTTCTTTTATTTTTTTTAGTTCTACAAGCGTATCTCTATAATTTTTTATACTTCCGTTTATTAGACTGTCTGTAAATAAAAAGGTATTACGACCGTATTTTCCTTTTAAAATATCAATTTGATGAGCTATGTTTTTTGGAGATTTAAATCTGTAAGTAGGCCATATTTGCCAATCATTACAAAAGGTACACTTACGAACGCATCCTCTACTTGCTGTAACATAAGCAGGTTTATTTGCCCAAATAGGTTGATACTCGTCCCAGTTAATATCGTCATAGTCGGGAGGCAACGATAAGTCAAAAGGTATTAGTTCGTCAAACTCGGTTATATTGTTTATTCCTTTAAAAGAGGTATTTCCTCTTAGTAACTCTATTAAGCTACGTTCAGCATCGCCTTTAATAAAATAATCAATTAGTCCGTTATGTACAGGAGCAAAAAAGCCGCCGTGTTGAATGTTTGTACCGCCCCACACGATCTTAGTATCGGGCATATGTTCTCGAATTAACTCACAAAGTTTCATACTAGTAGAAACACTAAACGCACTTAGCAAACTCATACCTATCCACTTAGGATTTTTTTGTTTAAACAGAGCAATCCATTCCATGAATATTTCTTTATTTTCTTGATAAAAAAATTTGTATTCATTATTTAAGTCATCGCTAGGTTGGTTACTAAAAAATACGCTATCTCCATAATAATACTTTTCGTGTGTTCCTTTTTTTTCTAACCCCCTGTATAGCTTTATATTTAAGTCTATAACCTCTGCGGTGAATCCCTCTTCTTGTAGATGAGCTTTTAAAACTCCGGGTCCTGCCGTAGGAGAATCTACTTCAACTAATGGCATAACACAAAGTATAATGTCTAAACTCATAAATTAACCTTAACGTTCTGTCCTGCTTCTCGTTTTACTACACCACATGTCCTGATACAACGAGGTATTACGTTATCACTTGTCCAACTTTTTACTATATCTTCTTTAAAGAACTTATGATCTAAAATTTCTTGCCAACTTTTATCATATAAACTTAGTTCACCAACTGGGTATGGTAATTGATTGTTAGCCAACGTTTTCCAGTTTTCGTATTCGTCACTTATATAACAACACGGAAATACTTCCATTCTACTATTTACATAAAGTTTTTTTGCTTCTTGATAGATACAACTGATATTAAAATCTTTAGCAGGTAACTCTTTATCTACATATCTATAATTAGTTCTTTTAGGAGGAAAATGTTCTTTTATAGTTTCATTATTCACTTCTATATCACCATCTAATCCGTAAATTTTATTAGCAATTTCTCCCATTTCATGTAAGTCTGGATGTCGCAGATCGTCTCTTTCGGGTGGTTCTAAAAAGTGTGTAATTTCTTGTTTATCGTTTAATACAGGAAACTTAGTTTTAAATACATCAAATCGTGCTGTTCTTCTTAATCTAAAATCAGTTACACCAATTTTTTTAGCAAAATCCTTACATGCTTCGTATTCGTGTTCGTTATGTTTAAATGCTAAAAAGTCCCATCTAACTTTCACATCAGCATCACAACATATTTTCATATGCTTCATAATTTTATCAATGTTTGTTTTTTGTCTGTACAAGTGATTGGTTTCGATGCCATCAACACCAAACGTTATTCTGTCGTTTTTATCAAGTATACTAACTAACTGTTTCCACCATGTTTCAGTTTTCAAACTACCATTAGTAAACATTTCCATGTTTGCGCCTAGATCTTTGGCTGCTTTTATTGCTTCAAAGATATTTTTTGCTGCTAACGGATCTCCGTGAGTACCACAAAAATAAACAAATTTTAAATTAGGTAAAGACTCTTTATTAAACACCTTATGAATGTCCTCTATTGACCAGTCACTTAATCCTCGGCCAGGAGTGTTACCTTGTCCAAATATGTTACGAGCACACATTGGGCAAGCAGCATTACAATTATTTGTTATTTCAACATGTAATTCTCTAACATTCTCTAATTTAATAAACAAAACAGCAGTCTCCAATAAATACCTATATAATAATACTTATCTTAACACGCTCTTTGTGAAGATTATATTGAAAAGGAAAATAGATGCTAGTAAGAAAACTTGCCAACTTAGATAATTACGAAGAAATATACGCAGATTTTGAAGAACGCTTTACAGCAGATAGCGGTAATAGTACTATTATTCCATTAGGAAAAGATTGGAGAACTGTTGGTATTCAAGTATCAGGAGGGTTAGATAGTGCCTTGCTGTTATACTTAACAACTAGAGCAATACAAAAACTTAACTTAGATATAAAAATACAACCTATTAGTGTGTTTATTCCTTCTAAAGTTAAAAATATTGCGTCTACAGAAGCAATCATTTCTAAGATTCGAGAAATAACTAACGCAGATTTTATAAATGACGGGTTAGTATTTAACATGCCAATGGAGGAAACAAGTACACATGATGGAAAAAAAGACGGATTTTTTATAAACGTTATTAGAAGTTTGTTTATGGATGGAACAATTGATTTTGAATATAACGGTAATACAAAAAATCCTCCAGAAGAAGCAAGAAAGAACTGGAAGAACGATCAACATAGACAGCGTAATAGAGATAACGCATCATCTATCTATACTACCGCATATAGCGCAAGTCCTCATTATAATATGACAAAGCACGATATTATTAACCTATATCTTAAAGAAGGTATATTTGATGATATTGCTCCTTTAACATGTTCGTGTGATGAAAACGTCACAGTAGTTCAAGAGTTTAAATTAAATGTTCCGTGCGGAACTTGTTGGTGGTGCGAAGAACGCAGATGGGGATTTGAATCTAACGATGTAGTAGACCCTGCCAACGTGTTAAGTTATCAAGAATACATTACCTTAGATTAATATGAAGATACCGAGTAAAACATTTTGTTCGATGGCATGGGATCATCAGTTTATAGATCCTACCGGACGAGTAAAACCATGTTGTCGATTTGCTGAAAAGTTTAGACCAAACGAGAACAATTTAAATGAAAAAACACTATCCGAAGTATTTTATGGCAATTGGATGAATGACATTCGTGATAAGATGTTAGTAGGAGAACGTGTCGACGGGTGTATACGATGCTATCAAGAAGAAGATGCTGGTAAAAAAAGTTTGCGTGAAAGATATCACGACAATAAAGATCTGCCAATTGACCAACTAGTCGACTTGGATAATCCTAAGATCGGATGGATTGAACTTGCTATTAGCAATGATTGCAACTTAGCTTGCCGTATGTGCGACAGCAGATATTCGTGGAAATGGTTTAAAGAAGAACAAGCAATATACGGCGAAACATGGAATACAGTTGAAAAAAGCAAAAGTGATATTTCTAATATATATCCGTTTATAAATGATTTAGTACATATTAAGTTTACTGGCGGAGAACCATTGATGACAAAGGATCAATGGTTACTGGTTGACAAGCTGTTAGCAGAACGCGACTGTAGCGAAATATTGTTAAACTATAGTACTAACTGTACAATTATGCCAAAGGATAGTTGGGTTAAAAAATGGAGCAGATTTAAACAAGTTGAATTTGCGTTAAGTTTTGATAGTGCTAATCCTGCTGAGTCAGAATATATACGTTGGCCCGCAGAGTACAAAACTACCGAAGCTGTTACTAAAAGATTTTTAGAACTTAAAAAAAGCCACGGGTTTAATGTTTTGTTACGCAGTACAATTAGTGTTCTTAATATCTGGAATATGCCAGAAAGTATGGAATGGTGGTGGAATCACGATCAAGGGTTAAAGATTATGAATCCGACACATTTAACATATCCCGAAAACTTGTGTGTTACTGTATTACCAAACCATATCAAAGAACGTATCACTGAAAAGTTTGACAGCTATATTAATACATCTAATAATGATAAAATTAATAATAGTTTAACATATATAAGAAACTTTATGAATAGCAAAGACGACAGTCATTTACTACCAAGTTTAAAAACTTATTTAGAAGGGACTGATAGCTACAGAGGACAAAACTTTTTTGAAAGCTATCCTCAGTTTAACGACATCTTTAACATTTTAAAATAATAATACAACTCTGGATTTATGTCTAATAAATCTATATTTCGTTCTTTCTTTATATAATCATAAAATTCAAAAGCATCTGTTGCTTGCTGTTGTTTTATTTCCAAAGGATATTGATCAATTGTCTTCATTATTGATTGAACTTGATATATTATCAAGTCTATATTTGAAAGATAAGGTTTATTATTTTCAAAGTAATAGTTAACCTCATCAAAGTATTTTTTAAAATTGTTCTCTAATAATCCAATATTAAATATTAAAGGATATGTAATAAGGTCCAGTTGTATTGATAATGGACGAAACTCTTTACACTTTTCATTCATAAGTTTAAAAAAGTTAGGCAAATTTTGTAACGTAACGTTATTAATTTTGCTTTTAATTTCTATTTCAAAGTTTGTTTCTCTTAAAAATATATCTAAGTTTCTTTCAACTACATCCCAATCGCAACCGCTTCTTATAAAATTAAAATTTTTTCCTATACTTTCCATACTTGGTTGTAATACAAAATTAACTAAAGGATACTTTTTTAAAATAGTTGTTAATTTCTCTATTAACTGATAACACTTTTCTTCAGTAAAGTTAAAATTAGAGTTAATATCATAACGGATGGTTCGATTCCACATTTCGTTGTTTTCATAAAAATGTTCTATTAGTTCTTCTATATAGTTTGTTTTTAGTAAAGTTATAGTCGGTTCTCCGCCATACACGCCAATACATGCGTACTTGGTATAATCTTTAGCTACGTCTTTAATAATTTTTAAAGCAGTTTGTTTTCCTTTTTCAAAGTCTACTTTTTCTTCAAAATGATTGTCTTTTAATATTTTAGGCAAAGCATGTTTTGTATTATTAATTTCGTGTTCCCAGGTAGTACTAAATTTTTTATTACAATAAAGACAAGAAGCATCGCAATTTCTATCATATATAACTTCGGTATGGCTATTTCCGGTGCCTACAATATTCCATAACTCGTTGCCGTGTTGCCTATACGATTTATAACCACTATCTTCAGTTGACCAACAAGATTTACATTCTTGACGGCGAACACCGTTTGAGATGTCTGTTACTAAATTGTCAAACTCATCAAAGTTGTCTATTGATGTACCATTACAAACAGCACAGGGTTTTAATCTGTTTAAATGAGTCCAGACCAGTCTTTCTCTGGTAGAACGTAAGCAATAATGATTTTTTTCTTCTTCTTTAACTTGAGGTGGACGGATTGCGCTTTTTCCGTTTATAACTACTGGCCATTCACCAAATGGTGACATAGTGTCGCTGTTGTCTGTCATAGATTTTCCTTAAGGTATTGATGTAAATCTGGATTTACATCTAATAAATTTGTACCACGTGTTCTTTTTAAATATTCAAAATAGTTTAATGCGATTGATACGTGTTTTTGTTTTTCCACTTCTGACGAAAATAGATCTTCAGCAAAAGATAGGTCTTGAAAAAACTGATTAAAAAATACATTATCTAAAATATACTCTTTGTTATTTTGTATTATTTGTTTACATTCATTAAAAATATATCTGTAACTTTCAGGAAGTAAAGCAATACTTAAAAATTTTGGATACTGTGCTACATTAACTTTAAAAAATGTTCGTTTCCGCCAACCGTTGCTATTTTTTGCTAGTTCGATCATCTCTTTTAAAAATGTTGGAGTATTCATAAATGTTACGTTGTTAAGTGTCATACTAAACCCAACTTCAACCCCGTTGTCTAAATACTTTTTGTAATTTTTAATAAACTGTTTCCATGAAACTCCGTGTCTTACAAACTCAGCAATGTTGTCAGTTGCCTCCATACTTAGATTAATAGTAAATTTTAAATTTTTATATTTTTCTAAACTTTCATTTATTACTAAAAGTGTACGATCCATTAATAAATCAGGAGTGTTACCGTTTGTTACTATAATTATTTTTAATTTTCTATCAACATTAGTTTTTAAATAAAATGCCGATATAATATCATCTATAACATTTTTTTTCAAATAAGGAGATAATAACGGCTCTCCTCCTAGTAAGATAATTTGATAAGCTACATCAGGTTTTGAGTGTTCTCCGATGTCCACTAGTTGATCAAGAATTAGCGTTATGTTATTTTGTTTTTTAGTTTCTACAAACGTATTGTCATTTAATACAGTTTTTAAAAAACTCTTATCAATAATAGAAGCATGATTAACTTCTTGTGACCACTTTGAACTATATTTTGGGCTACAATATATACATGCTTGATCACAGGTGTTGTCAAGGTAAACTTCGATAGTTTTATCATTAATTCTCGATAGATTGCCTATAATTCTCCAAGATTGGATACCTTTACTTTCATGAAACCAACATACAGTACAATGTGTATTTTTAATTCCGTTTTTAAGATCTTCTTTTACTTTTTGTAAAGCACCTTTATCAAATAAACTAACAGGATTTTGTGATTTACAGCATAATGCTGCTTCAACCTCGTTATTAAAAGATCTTAATATAAGTTCATGTTCTGCTCTCTTACACCAAGTATCAGCCATATTTGTCTCCTAAAAGCAATTCCCAAGTTTTAGGAGATACAGATTTTAAATCTTCTTTACGAGATTTATCTAGTGTTTTTGTATAATGCCAAAACTTTTCTAATTCGTTACTATAATCTTCTGCCCACATATATTTTACATAACTATCAAGGATCTTACAAAAATGTTTATAGTTTAGAGGATTACTAATTCTATCTTTTGCTGTTTCTTTCCATTCTTCAAAATAGTTTTCAATCCATTGTTTACTTTCTTTTGGAAATACTTTTATGTTTAAAAAATTAGGATTGTGTAATGGATGAGGACTAATAACACTTTTATGTTTTACATCAACATTGATGCGTTTGAAATTTTGTTCAATTTTCCACATCATTGTTTCGGGCAAATGTATTAGATTGTATACTTGTATGGTAGCAGCCCACCATATTTTAAATTTGCCTTCTGCGTTATCTAACTTACGCATGTTCTCTTCAATTTTATACCACTTGCTCGGATTACGAATGTAATCGTTAACAGGGCCAACAGCGTCAACACTCATACCTATTTGAACACGTTCAAAATGTTTCCATATTTCCCAAGCACGTTCTGGTATGTTTGTTATGTTTGTATTGTATTCAATAATAATTTTATTAGCACGGCCGGCATTAATACACTTTTGTAAAAACTCATAATGCTGATTTATCATTAACGGCTCGCCGCCAACAATATATAAGCGCTCTACTACAGGAATTTGTTCTTCAAGATCTTTCCAAAACAAAGGGTTTTCATACCAACTATAAATATCAACATCTGGTTCGTGCTTTCCTTTAGCATTTTTTACTAACTTTATTTTTGTGCCGCTATCAGTATATTGTGGGCCCCATAATTTAACTGTATCTTCATACCACATGTTACTATCAGTAGGACCACACATACGACATTTTAAATTACACAAGTTACCAAAACGTAAATCCATATATTTTATAGGATTAGAATCAGTTTCAATAGTTCCATCTTCGGCAGTTAACTCGTTTGCCTGTTCTTCTGTTAATCTATGATGCCAAATAGTGCGTTCCCAATCTGCACGACTTTCCATGCCCGATTCAGCTTCACGTTTACAACGTATACAACTATCGTGGTATTCACCTTTTAGCATACTAACTCTAATGTCTTTCATTAAGTCAGCATTTCTAAAGTCTTGTATGCTATCTTTTCCTAGATTATAATACGTACCATCAGGTTTAGCAATTAATCCTTGATTATTACTTACATTTGCATTACAGCATACTCTTACATCACCGTTATTTCTAACATTAAGTCCCAACCAAGGCAAAGGGCACCATGCTTTATTTGTCATTTATAATCTCACTTTTAATATTTTTTCCATGACCGCTACTAAATTCAAACTTCTCTCCGCAAGTACGCCCACAAGTATATATCCGTTTAAACTTATTATCTTGCTCATTCCAGGATTTATCTAAATATTCTTGAAAAAACTCATGTTCAAATACTTGCCATCCGTATTTACGCATATCATTAAAATCTTTTCCGTATATGTTAAATAGATGATCAAAACTTTTTGTCTGTTGTGTAGGCTTATGAAAATACTCTGGTGCTCCTAACCAGCAACAAGGCCATAGTTTCATACACATATCAACAAATACAGTCTTATCACGCTGATACTTACAAGTGATTGGAGTTTGCTCAACGTATTCATCAAAACTGTTATACTGCTGTGTTATTTCTTTTTTATCTTTAACATTTTGATTGTCGGCGGTGTCTTCAACAATTATACCTTTTTTATTTTCTTGAGTTGTTTGATCTTGATCTGCAAATCTAGAAGTATATTTTGCTGTAAACTTTGAAAATCCCATGTCCTTTGCTAACTGTTCGGCCTGTGCTATCTGATGATAGTTGTGCTTAAACTCTATAAATGCCCATTCTGCTGTGCCGCCAGCATTTATAAATGCTTGTGCGTTTTCTTTTATCTTGTTAAAATTACTATTAACACGATACATAGGATTGGTTTCTTCAAGTCCGTCAATGCTAAAGATTACACTTAAACGGTTTCCGCCTCTGTTTGCTAATTCACTCCACCATTCAGTGTTTCTTAAACTACCGTTAGTTGCAATACGTATGTGTTTAACATTTTTTTCTAAACTGTAATTGAATGTTTCGTCAAACGTTGAACTTGCTAAAGCATCGCCATAATTTCCACAATGAAAAAGTGTAATCTTATTTTTGTTAAATGGCTCTAATAATATTTTGTAATCATCTAACGTTAGGTCAGTAATAGGCATACTAGGATTAACAGTCTTTCCGTTAATCATTCTAGCACATTGAGGACATGCTAAATTACATCTACTAGTATGATCTAATTGTATTTTATTAATTTCGTTTATGTCTAAATACATTACAATATGTCGTCTGTTATATATGGCTGTATACGTTTATAAAGCCAAGGATTAAGATGTTCCCACGATTCGTTTCTAATTTTATTCAATCTAATATCGTTTCTTATAAACATTCCAAAATCGCCAGGTTGGTTAAGTTCCTGTATAAGTAAATTATATATTTTATTTTTACTGTTGGACGCTTGTTTCTCAAGACGAATTATCAGTTCTTGTTTGATAGAGTCGGGAATATGTCGAGGCATAATCCAGTTTGGCCCGTCAACTACAACATAATTATGATACAAGTTTTCTTTCAAACAGAACATAATTAATTCGTCAATCAAGTTTATATTGTATATACTAGCAATACTGTGTACCGCGAGTTCAACTAATTTATTTTTAAAAGTTTCTTTGTACCAGATTAAATTTTCTTCAACAGTTTTCCATTTACTGCCTTTACGTAAAAAATCATTTATAGACCCATAACTATCAATGCTAAATGTAATGTTTATATACTGGCATTGTTTAAGTAAATTGGTTAATTCGTTGTTCGGTCTTAATGTTGTATTTGTTACTAACAGTATTCTAAGTTTTGGCAAGTCGCATTTGTTAAGCATTTGAATAAATTTGTCTTGTTCCATTAACGGCTCGCCACCTAACATTTTAATAAAACGCAAATCTTTCAAATTGTAATTATCTAAAATAGTGTTTTTTGCTATAACACCGCGATGATCAAACCCATAGTTCATTTTTTTAGCATCGCTATACCATTGTGTGCTTAATTCAGGGCCGCACATCCGACATTTATTATTACACACATTACTGAAAGCCCAGTCTAAATTAGTTAACTTTACTTCTTCACCTTTATTAACAGGAAGGCCAAATTCTATTTTTGGATCGTTCATATCAAGACGCATACTAGATCCGCTTGCTTCTTCATCTTGATAGCATTTGCTACAACCATCGACATATTCGTCACGTGACATTTTATCACGTATTTCATTCATAAATGGATGATGAAATGGATCCGCATGTTCAATAGTTAAATCGTTAGGTACATATTCGTCACGAAAATAACAACAGGGTTTAATACCGCCATCAGGCCTTACTGCCATATGATGAAATGGTAATACACACCTGTGCTTAGTCATTCCAATACTCCGGTTGCATAGGATCAATACTTAATTCGTTAATGCTTAGATTCTTAGGTTGTTCCACTATCCATTTAATATATTCTGCCGCAGTATTGATATTTAGAGTTTTACGACCAAGATGTTTCTCTTGATTATTGTCAAGTGTACCAAAACTAATATAACTTATTTTTGGTCCATTGGCCCATACACCATTAAGTCCAAGTGTGTTACTGTAATCACGTAACGCTTTCTTTTCGGCATTGTATAACCATGCTCCGCCTTTTTTAACACGATCAGTAGTGCTGCCAATATTAATAATATGACAATTATGTTTTTCTAATACACATTTATGGTAGACAATATTAAGCAATGTAGTTTGATTAAATTTGTATAAAGCAGCACAGTTTACAAAAACACTGTGTTGACAAACTGACTCAGCTAAACGTTCTTGATCTATTTTAGTTGACAAGTCGTACCCTGTACTTCTGCTAATAAACTCAGCATCAGGATATAATTTTGCCAATGCCCCGGCTACTCCGTTATCTTTGTTTCCTGTTATAATCATGTTACTACCTTTGTATCAATGTGGTTGCTTAGAACTTCCATGTAGTTTTCTTTAAACATGCTCTTTGGCGCACATAAACCACAACCACAAGTTTGCTTTGGACAAATTATAGTCGGCATTGTTTTTGTTTCCAGCATGTGACGCAGGTTTTCAATAATTTTGTTGCCTTCGCTGAGTTTGCCAATGCGTCCTCTGGTACCATCAAGTCTTGCTTGACAAGTTTGGTGATGATATACACTGTCTGTTTGTTGTTCCAAATGTAAGAAGAACCAGTTTACACTACAGTTCCATCCTTTGAATTCTCTAAAATCAACAAAGTTACTTTCACGTTTAACGCCAGCACTGCTTAAACACATTTGCCTACTGCCACAGCACGGTCTGCCAATAGTGTTTCCAAGTTTTTTCTTATTGTTAACAACATCGCCCACGGCACTGTTAGCATACGTTACTTCAGTTTCGTCAGGTTTTTCGTTTTTCTTTTTCCAATAGTCTTTGAACCATCGTAGTTGTTCTTCGTTGTATTGATGAGCAAAGCTGGGTTTACTATCTGGCTCTTCACCGATAACTCTTGGAACAAAATCTACTTCGTGCGCTTGTAAAAATTCACACAACTCTTTACATTCGTCAAAGTATTCAGCATGAAACATAACATTTACACTAACAGTAAACTCATGTAGCGGTCCTTGATAGGCAAATTGTAAGATTCTGTCTTTTACTTGTTTTTTAAGTTTATTATTGCTTTCGGCATGATAACTTACTGTGGCATGGGCAAAGTTTTCCATTACAGCAAGTCCCATTTTTTCACTCATAGCACCATTTGTAGTAAGAGCAAATCCAGCTTCCCAACGATCTTTATACTTTGACTCGTACTGCGCTTTTAGGTATTGAGCAAACGGGATAAAGTTAGGATTTACGGTAGGTTCTCCGCCTGTAAATCCAAAACTTGCTATCTTAGTTTTACGATACTGCATGTACAAGTCAGTGTATTCATATAAGAAGTCTACATTCTTTTTTAACTCGTCTAATGTAGCATGTTTACTAAAATTGTCATGTCTATGAACAGGGCAGTACGTACAATCGTAGTTACAGCGCCGACCTGTATCCCAAGTTACTTGAAATACTTTACCAGATAATAGATCAATTGTATCAAAGCTCATTTAAAATTTCCGTTATAGTTTTTTGTACTCGAGCTTCTGCCCATGCTCGTTCTTCACACCACCAGCATTGCCCGCAAGTAGGAATATACATGCCTTCTGTATAATCTTTAAAACTATTACAAGCTGCTTTTACAATATCATGATGGTTAATATCGCCTTCGCAACTGCGAGTAAGATTATAAAGATCAGTAATTTTTTGAATATGATACTGTGCTACAATCCAGTCTTTTTTAACAAACTTAAAAGGCAATACAAAAATAGTATCCACACCTTTGTTGGGCGTCCAAACGTCTAATAAGTTTCCGGCTGTTGCTTCTTTGTCTCTATTCTTCATTCGATCACTGCGACCGTCGTCAAAGTTCATACTTGTAGCATTAAAGATAGCATCAAACTTATGTTCCCAGGCAGCAAATCGATTAAAACTTCCTACAATAATTTGATCGCCACTGCGACCGTTAACAATTGGTCCGATAACCCCGTGTTCTAATTCAGGAGGAATATATGCTGTATGACGTTTACTTATAATTCCAGCAAAGTTATTTAAAAACCACATGTAAACTTTACGACTAATGTGTCCTTGCCATGGACGAGTTTCCCAACAACGTTGATATGTAATCACATCAATCTTAGTATCCAACTTGTTGTCAATAATAATTTTACACAGTAAGTACATCAACAACGCACTATCAGCGCCGCCGCTTAGATTAACGCCGATGCGTTTCCACGTTCTGTCAAAAGGAATATCCAACTGCCCAATGCGTGTTAGAAAAACGCTATTAGGAAGATAGTTGTATAACTTGTTGTTATCTTTAAACATTTCTAATTATTCCTCCGTTGACATATTTAAAATTTACAATGTGGTCATTAAAATTGTGATTCCATATAGCATCTGATTTTTTAATATAAACTATAAATGCGTCCCAATGTGTTTCTTCAGTTTGATGATTAATAATATATTCTTTAATTCGTATTAAAGCATCTAGCGCACTTGATTTAGCAGTATCCTTTGCTCCAATAAAATTACTAATACATTGCCTTGTCTCTTCGATATCGTTAAGTGTTTGGTCTTTAAAGTGTTGTAGCATCAATGCTGGATTTAGGTAGTCTGGTGTAAACACTATACTACTGTTTATAAAGTCAACATCTAGTGTCAGCAGTCCTGTAAATACATCTTTAATTTCCATAATCTGATATGTTCCAGTAGTACATACTGCGTTAATTTCTGTTTTATTATTTACAGCTCTAAAAGCAGCAATATTTTTCTTTAATTTATTCCAGTTGCCTTGTCTAAAATAAGGATACAATCTAGGTCCAGCATCTACACTTATCATTATAATACTTTTTCCAAATTTACGCAAGAGATTACTTAATGTTTCTGGATTAAAATCAGCATTAAAGTTGCTGTGAAACATAACAAGCATATTTTCAGCATTAGGGTGTTCTGCTAATTTAGCTAATGTAGGAAAGAATTGTTTTTGATATAATACTTCGCCGCCAGCAAAGTCAACACGTTCAAGATTAGGAAAGTTAGTATTGAGATCTTCTACAATTTCTAAAGCACGCTCTGTACTAATTGACATTGTTAAATCGTCATCTGGTGATTTTCTGTGCATAGCACCAGTTAGTTGATGTAACCGATGTTGACGATCTTCGTTGTCACTATTGTATCGTTTTAATTTACTCATCCAGCCGCTACTAAACACTTGACTACAATGTAAGCAAGCCTGATTACAACTATGACTAAAACGTATTTCGGCTGTTTTTAATCCAGCAAAGTCTACGCTGCCGTCGATGCAATAGTGTGTTAAATCGGTATCTTGTTCTTGACGCATACTAATGCCGCTGTTAGCACATTCAACACGTTCACACATGTCACATCCTTTAGACCATTGCCCACTCATTAACTCACGTCTGTGTTTTTTAAAGTTTTCACTGTTAAAAAATTTACTAGGCAGGTATTCGTCATCAAGAATTACTAGCTGATCGCTCTGCTGAGGACAACTAGTAGCATATCCGTTTTTAAAATTAATACCACCTAAGGCATAGTAGCAAGGTAAACTCATTTGTTAATCAAATACATTTCTTTATTATCAATACCCCATTGTCTTTCTTTACAGAAAAAACATTGTCCGCAGAATGGCGGTTGTTCGTTATCTATATGCAACCACTTTTTGTCAAGTATTTTTGTATCTGCTTCGCAACTTCGAGTTAATAATAACAAATCTTGTACATTAAAATTGTCATACTGTGCCATGATCCAATTCTTTGTTATTAGCGCAAAAGGGTTAATAACAGTTGAATTTACAACAGTGTCTATACCTTTTGATTCTAAAACTTCTTGTGTTCTAAATTCCGGTGCTTTGGCAAAATTTTCTGGTGGATTCATTGTTGTTCCACTGTATATATAATTCCATTTTTTTCTTTTGATCAAGTAGTCCTGATATTTTATAGTACATAAAATATCACAATACATTAACTCAGTGCTGTATTCTAGATCTAAATGTTTTAAGCCTAATTTTTTCATTTTAACAACTTCTAAGTCAGGCGGAATAAATCCCCAATTGTGCTCGCCTACAATATCAGGATAACGAGTTTTCATCCACGCATACACATCTTTTGCAGATTTTTCTAACCAGGGTTTAGTATCGTAAAAACGCGACATTGTAGTTGCGTGTACTTTAATATTGCTACCGGTCTTTTCAACAAGATTACACAGTATATAAAATAACAAACTACTGTCGGCGCCGCCGCTAAGACTAATTCCTATTTCTGTGAACGAAACGTCAAAGTGAATCGGCAATCCATTTACATCGTGTAAATCAGGATATTTTTTCTTATGATATGTTTCGTAGGCGTTTATAAAATTTTGATCGCTATACTGTTCTTTTAATGATTCAAGAGAGTTCATTAAATATTCCTTTCATTTCTGGAAATACTTCTTGCCAATTTAATACACGCTGCTTGTCGCAGAGTTCAATAAATTCTTTCATTTCAGGCAAGCGTTGGCTCCAGTCTTCACTTTCCATAAACTGTAGCATACCTTCTAATCGTTTTATTCCGTATGATGCTTCCATAAACATTTTTTTAGTTACTTTATCTTTGTGCCACTTAGGAATACCTAACTCCCAGTTGGCTTCCCACCATGGATAAAACTCTTCATACTTTTTACGCACTTCAGCTTTAAACCAGTCTGGCAATACCTTAACATTAAGATGTGGCGGATGATACACAAAGTGGTAGTTTACGCCGCCGGCGCCAAACGGCCACATGTTAATTTTTTTAAAACCTTGTTCAAGTTTCCATTTAATGAAATCTGGTATGTAATATATATTTAATGCTTGTACAGCGCAGGCTACAGTAACTTCTACATTATCTCCAGTTTGCGTATCTAGTATATGAAATACTTCTGCTGTACGACTCCATACGCTTGGATAGCGTATGTAATCATTCATTTTTTCTATACTGTCAACGCTATAATGGAAACGTACTACTTTAAATTCTTTCCAAAGATCAAATAAGTCATCTCTCCATTCAACTCCGTTTGAGTTGTAACGCAGTTCGAGATCTTTTGCGTAACCCATTTTAATAGCATGTTCAAGTATTTCGTAATGTTCTTCGATAATAAGACTTTCACCGCCGGCAAAGTATATTTGTTGCATACTTGGCATTTGATCATAGAACTGTTTCCAAAATGTAGGATTCTGTTTGTGCCAGTTATAGCTACTTCCGTTGGTGCTACCTTTGTCTTGCCATTGCATAGTTTCTTTAAGAGACTCGTTCTTAACAGCAGGAAAGATTGATTTGTAATCTTTAATCCAACCGCTACTATCATGTGGACTACACATTACACAAGCTAACTGACACTTTGTACCAAAACGTAAGTCAATATACGCTAACTGAGGAGGAACACTGCCATCTTCTTTTGTATCAGCAATTAACTTATTAACCTCTGTACGTTGACTCCAATAAGCTGTTTCCCACATGCGTTTGCTGTTATGTCCAGCTGCTTCTTCTTTGTAGCATTTTAAACAACTAGGAGGCTTTTCTCCAGCCATCATTTGTTTGCGTACATTGCGCATGTACTCGCTATTCCAGGCAGTTTCAAAATCGCTTACATTTAAGTTATTTGGTTTACCATCGTCTGTTTTAAGAATACCAACTTGGCCGCCATGCGCTTTATCGTTTGTTGGACCTACACTACTAGCATTTGCTGTACAGCATACTCGCATACTGCCATCGGGTCTTGTGCTTAGGTGTACCCACGGAAGGATACAAAATGTATCTGAAACTTTACTCATACTGTACTTACCATTGGTTGTTTATAATTTATTTCGTTGTGATATGCTTTGTTTTTAGCACATGTTCTAATACACCTACTAAAGTGTAGCGGATGATCAGGTTGCCAACTTGCTGCTAATAATTCTTTGTACCAAGGATGCTGTAGTATGCCTTCTATGCTCCAGTGTCGTAAGCTATTCCAGTTAGGTTCAAAAATTTCTAACTTTTCTATAATCTTTTCACTATTTTTAAAAGCACTGTCCCATAAAAAACAACATGGCCATAATGTTTGATTACTAGCAATAAATATTTCGCCCTCGTGAATATGCTTACATACTATGCTGTTGAGTATTTCTTGTGTTTTATTATTGTCAACTTTGTTAGTTTTGTACTCTACAATAAACTTATCTAGTTCTTGTACAGCGGCTTTTTTGCTATGTTCTTTTGACCCACTTGTAGTAATAGCTCTTGTTTCTTTAACAACTATCTTGTTTTCTTTTTTAGTAAGTTGAGCAAGCCATGTATGATAACTGTTGCGCATACCTGTTCGTGTAGCAAAATGGAAACCTAGCTGTGCGGCGTGTGCTTCTGCTACAGCAAGCTCGTGTTCGTTGTGGTCAAACACAATATAAATCCAAGTGGCACTGTGCACAGGCGCTGTGCTGCTGTATGCTGCCATATTACGTTCGATGACATTAAACTTTGTGTTTACACGATATATGTGGTTTGTTTCTTTGTGTCCATCTAAACAAAAATGTACATGAACTTGTCCGGGTTTACTAGCAGCAATAGATCCTAGTCTAGCCCACCATTCAGCAGTTTGTACGCCACCGTTTGTACTAAGTTCGCAGTACGCTCCGTTTTGTACTAGATACTTAACCATATCGACACACTCGGCATTCATAGCAGGATCGCCTAGTACTCCACAGAATTTAAATTGCTTACCTGTTATCATAAAAGTATTTGGAAATAATCTTTTTAAATCATCTAGAGTAAAACTGTTTAAAGTAAGTTTGTCTATATTCAGCGTTCTCGCACACCCCGGACATG
>TARA_B110000503_G_scaffold28624_1_pt1 | contig 17840 bp, 20 predicted proteins | sample TARA_B110000503 | Tara Oceans TARA_B110000503 (sample SAMEA4397472) | marine metagenome | biome: Polar Biome; feature: [SRF] surface water layer (ENVO:00010504); material: water (ENVO:00002006), including particulate matter (ENVO:01000060) such as... | depth 5 m | reverse complement strand
TTGGCTTTGAATCCCGGCAAATGATTTTGTCTTTTACGTCTCATTATCTTCTCCTGTGGTGGCTTAAATTACCTCAGGATTTACACTTATGCTATTGTCTCGGATCCAGGGTCCACTTCTAGTTGTGGAGGACTCGGTTAGGTATTGGACCAATACCCAGGATGTATGATTTAGATGACGTTTTTTTGAGGAGAATGTGAAAGTAAAAATATCCTGCAGATAACGTAGACTTAACGGAGCGACATTTCTAGAATCGCTCCATGATCACCTGCAAAGGTCACCGGTTGCCGCCGGTGTTATCAGCTATGCGGTCGGGCTCTACTTTCTCTTCAATATCATTCAGGAGGAAAGGAAGCAAAAATCGCGGTGGCAGCGACGTTGTATTTACCTTGATCTTCGCTGTGCTGGCCCTTGAGGCGCGATTGAGTCACGCCACGCCATACCGATTTTTTCAGCTCGGGGTCTATCATGTCGACGATGAACGTGCCCTGCGTGTAGTTTTGTACCGAGACTTCAGTACGGGTTGGGCTGCAGTTCCAGCAATTGTATGCACTATAGCGATTGTAGCCCCCGTAATATCCACCGTATCCCCTCCCCATACCCATGCCCGTCGTGGGAGTCTGATAGGTGCGCACGTCAGTTTTGTTCTGCGTGTCCAAAGTCCAACTGAGTAAAAGATCAGCACTGGACGCATCTGTTACCATCTGAAAGCCTCGGTTGGTCAGTGCATAGGATAGCGCCTCGTCGATACGGTCACGCTGTATGTCGCTCAGCTGCATCGGGTTATCGCCCAAGACTTCGCCAGAGTTTCGATAAAAAGCGATTGTTTTCACCGCACTAAAGTCGTAATCGGCTTTGTAATCTACGGTTGGCTTGGGTGGGCCGCTAGCGCAGGCGGCCAATAAGATGCTGACTGTAAATACAGTCAGTGCTCGCAATATGTTCAGAGAGGAATTGATCATTAGAATCTCCAGTAGAGGTGGGCGCATGTCGTTGCTGTTGTGGCCTCAGTGTAACCAATTATGAGGAGTTTGGGCACGAAGGGGGTCAATTTATGCCGCAGGGTTGGGGTAAGGATGGAGGCGGCTTGAGGAATTTATCGGGGGCGGCTGCCGTCACTCGATCATTTCGGTCATCCATCCAATAGCGATATTGCGGTGGTAGGATGCTAGCGAGCTGTGCCTCCAGAGTTTTGATGGTTGTCAGTAGTGTTTTCAGGCGTCCAATTGCAGGATCAGCGGTGAGTACCCCGCTACTCTGAATATGAAGCGCGTGCAGCAGTGCTCCTGCGTCGCCCCCGGCGACTTCGCTAAGCGATACCTCGAAGTCACGATTCTGCGCCTGATAATCGCCGCTCAACCAACGGCAGACATGCCGGTTGATGCGGTCTAGCGCAGACACGGCCGCAGAGTGGCTCACAGGGGGATAGGCCGCGGGGACTGCGGGATATAGCCAGAGTGAGCGATACTCGTCGCTGCCCAGCGTCCCATTAAAGATGAGCGCGGGTAATTGCAACTGCCGCTGACGCCAGGCTGCATCGAGGACATTCGCCAGTGCCCAGTGGCGTTCGCGTAGCAGGTCAATACAGTGAGGGGCGAGTCGCAAATATTCCAGTTCCAGCAGGAGCCGCTGTGATGGTTTTGCATAGCGTCCTAGGCTGCTGTTGCGCTTACCAATGGTAGCTTGCACGGTACACCCACTCAGACTCACTAGATCGAGCGTGTCGAGAGTCCCCCAGGGTATAGGCAGTTGCAGATCGACGACTACCGGTGGCACCTTAAGTTCGTCGGAGGGGGCGGTAGATTGGACTGAGCCTGTTCTACTGAGGTAAACCTCAAGCGGTGTATCAGGCTCGGCAGGCTGACAACCGTCTAGCAGAATGAGAAACGCACTGCACAGGAGCCATCGACTGCGCTCATGCTGACTTTTAGGAGTGCGTCGATGCAGCATAAATCGCTTCCTGCAGAGGCCCACTCCTTTATAGCGCACAGGGCCATGATATGCGGCATCAATTCTTGTCTATTCGCGCCGCGCAGCGGGTTTCAGACTGTCCGGGCAGTCGCGCGTTGGTGCCAGGCTTGCAAGTGTGGACAGGTGTTGGGGATGGATTCTTTTATCCAAGCCAGAAAATCGATCATCACCAGTAGATCAATATCAGCAATCGTAAAATTGTCACCTGCCAGCCAGGTTGATGAGGCCAGATGTGCGTCCAGTTGCGGCAGAATGTGGTGTATTTGCATTAAACCGCGTTCTGCCAGCTCAGGTATTTGGGGGGTATCTAGCGGCCCCGGCAGCGCCCGATTGTGAAAGTTTTTGCCGCGGTTACGCAGGGCGCTGGCGATGGCCACCATCAGGCCTTGAAACAGTCTGTGGCACCAGCTGATAGCTTGGGCCCGTTCTAATGGTGTGCTGCCCATAAGCGGTTGCTCGGGATGGAGTTCTTCCAGATAAGAGAACATACCAATCACTTCTGTCAGCACTGTGCCGTCGTCTAGCACTAGAGCTGGTAGGGTGCATGCTGGGTTGACCTGACGGTAGCTGTTATTCAGTTGCTCGGCGGTCATCATGTCGATCTGTTGTGTGTCGATCTGAATGCCTTTGAGTTTGAGGAATAGGGAGAGGCGCCGTGGGTTGGGGGCGGGGTCATACGTATAAAGTTTCATTTGTGGCCTTTTTTGTTGCGGAAAAGATGACGGGTGAGCGGGTCCTGCTAGAGCCTTGCGCCAAAGTGGTGCTAGTGTGTCGCTCTTTTTTGTCTGGGGCAATAGTTTCAATCATCACGTTTTAACACCGACCATATGTGGCTATAATGCGCCCCTGACCAACCGAGGAACTCGCCGTGATGAATCGTATAGCTTTTAGTTTTTTATCCGCCCTGCTGGCTGCCAGCGCTTTTGCTGCAGATTTGAGCGATGCCCAGCGTAACGCCATAGTGGAGCGGATCAAGCCGGTGGGCGAATCCTGTGTGGAGGGTGATAACACCTGCGCCGCAGCCCCTGCCGCTGTAGTGAGTGCCGAACCGCGCTCAGGGGAAGCGGTTTACAACGCAGCTTGTATGGCCTGTCACAGTACTGGCGCCGCAGGTGCGCCTAAATATGGCGATGCCGTGGCCTGGAGTGGACGAATTGCCAAGGGTATGCCGGCTCTTTATGACACAGGTGTAGGGGGTGTTCCTGGTACTGGCATGATGGCCAAGGGTGGATGTATGAGCTGTTCTGATGAGGATGTGTATGCTGCTGTGGATTACATGGTTGCTGGCAGCCAGTAAAGAGGACCTGCTCAGGCGAATAAATCCTTAAGCCCGGCCAACGTTTCTTGGCCGCGCTCCTCATTGGCGTCCTGCGTGTCCTGACCACCGCCCTGCCATTGCAGGTCATCTTGGGGTAATTCGGCGATAAAGCGGCTGGGCTCACAGTTGATGGTCTCGCCAAACTGGCGACGTTTCAGAGCCATGGTCATGCTCAGGGTTTGTTGCGCTCGAGTGATGCCGACATAGGCCAGTCGCCGTTCCTCCTCAATGTTATCCTCCTCGATACTCGCTCGGTGGGGCAGTAGTTTCTCCTCCATGCCGATAATGTAGACGTGCGGAAACTCCAAGCCCTTGGCGGCGTGCAGCGTCATTAGCTGCACACTCTCGGGCCCTTTTTCTTCCTCGTCTTGTTGCTCCAGAAGATCTCGCAGCACCAGGCGGGAGATCGCCTCATCTAGCGCAACTTGTTCGTGCGACATAACCCGCTGCAGGCCGTCGATCAAAAAATGGACATTACCCATACGCCGTTCTGCCACGTCCTCGCTGGAACTGAGTTGGTCAAGCCAGCCCTCGTAGTCAATGTCGCGTATCATTTGGCGCACACCTGAGACGCTGTCGTAGCCGTCGCAGTTGCTGCGCACGCCATCCATCCACTGCCGAAACTCGCGCAGGCGCTTGAGCCCGGCCTCGGGTACCTGAGTCGAATCAATGCTGCTACAGGCCTGATTCAGGCTGCAACGATTGGCGAGCGCGAAATTGCCCAATGCTTCAAGTGTCGAGGTGCCGAGCTTGCGTCTGGGTACGTTGGCGATACGCAAAAAAGCATTGTCATCATTCTCGTTTATGATGAGACGGAGGTAGGCCATGATGTCCTTCACCTCATTGCGGGCGAAGAATGACGTTCCCCCGCTGAGATGGTAGGGCACCTGCTGCTGCTGCAGCGCCAACTCAATCAAGCGTGACTGGTGGTTACCTCGATACAGGATGGCATAGTCGCCAAAGCGTGTGCGTCGGCGCAACTTATGGTCAAGAATTTCTGCAACAACCTGATCTGCTTCGTGTTGCTCGTCACTGCAGCGAATAATGCGGATAGGTTCACCGTAGCCCAGTTCACTCCAAAGCTGTTTATCGAACACGTGCGGATTATTGGCGATCAGGGTATTGGCAGCCTTGAGTATGCGTGCCGTGGAGCGATAGTTTTGCTCCAGTTTGACAACTTTCAGGCCGGGAAAGTCCTCTTGCAGTTGTACCAGATTCTCGGGCCGGGCACCGCGCCAGGCATAAATGGATTGGTCATCGTCTCCCACTACCGTAAGCCCGCTGCCGAGGCCTATCAGCTGTTTTACCAGTAGATACTGGCTAGAGTTGGTGTCCTGATATTCATCGACTAACAGGTAGTGAATCTGATTCTGCCACTTTTCCAGAATGGCAGGAGAGTGCTCAAAGAGTATTGTAGGGAGCAGGATCAAGTCGTCGAAATCAAGCGCATTGTAGGCTTTCAGCGCACGTTTGTAGCGCAGGTAGGCTTGTGCACACAGCATGTCCGCTGGACTGGTGGCATTCGCCAGCGCCTGTTCTGGTAGCACGCGATCATTTTTCCAACTGGAGATACGTTGCGCGATGGTGTTCGCCTGGTCGCCCTCGGCACCGTGCTCCTGGATCAGTAGATCACGTATCAGGGTGCGAGTGTCCTCCCCATCGAAGATGGAAAAACCCGATTTAAGCTCTAGCGCCTTGCGCTCGGTGCGGATGATCTTCAGACCTAATTGGTGAAACGTGCTGACCGTGAGCCCTTCCGACGCATTGCCATGCAACAGTTTGCCTATCCGTTCCTTCATCTCGCGTGCCGCTTTATTGGTAAAGGTTACCGCTGCAACGTGACGGGCATTGATGCCACAGGTATCCACTAGATAGGCAATTTTTTGGGTGATAACACTGGTTTTGCCGCTGCCAGCACCGGCGAGGACCAGCAGGGGGCCGTCGATATAGCGCACGGCCTCGCGTTGTCGGAGGTTCAGTTGTGGCACGCGGTTAACGATTCCTGACCACTTTTGCGACGGAACTGGCTGTGGCAGTGAGAAGTCCGTCGCTGTTGTAGAGTCGAGCCTCTAAAAAGGCGGTCTTATAGCTGCATTTGATGATCTTGCCTACCGCCCGCAGGCAGCCTGCTCGGGTAGGTTCCAGATAAGTGGTATTGATGTCGAGGGATGAGAGCCCGCTTATATCTTCGCCTGAGGCAAAGACAGCGTGGCTCATGGCCGCGTCCAGCATTACCGTGATAAATCCGCCTTGCACCACGTCGATAGAATGACAAAAGTCCGTACTGATCATGAATTCAAAGCTGCAGGATTGTTCCTCCTGATCGATAGCCACAATTTTACCGCCTAGCATCTCTATAAAGCCGGGCCGGTGTGCATTGAGCCGTTCAATGACCGAAGACTCGCTCATGTCAGGGTCTCTCCGCGGAATACGCTGGCGCTACAGAAGTGATTTTATTCATACGTGCACAAGTAGGCTGTCTCTGTCGATACTTGAACGTCGAACGTTTCGTTAGCAGCTACGATAAAGTGGTCTCCTGCATTGTAGGTTACCCAGTCTCCTGCGCCGGGTAGCCTCACGGTGAGAGCCCCGCTGATAACGCTCATGGTTTCTTTTTGAGTGGTGCCAAACTCGAACTCTCCAACGGCCATCACGCCAACAGAGGCGGGAAGTGTTGCGGTCTGAAAAGCGATGGAAGCGACCTTGCCATCAAAGTATTGGTTAATGTGAAACATTGAATTCCTCAGAACAGTTTGCATAAAAAATACGGAAGATGATTTTCGCTTTTTTTTAAGGGCAAAGTAAAAAGAAAAATGCCGTGAGCGTAAATTAAAAGGGCAAAAAGACCATTGTTGCGTGTCCGATTAGCACATGCACCGAGTTTTTTAGTTTAACTGGCCACACGCCTACTCAGAATCCCCTTATTTGTCTTGTAGATGCGACACTATCAGGTATGTTTGCAGCCCTGATTTTTGCCGATGCTGAGCCCTATTATGGGTATTGGTTTCCCGCTGCAATTGCTATTGGGCATGGCGGCACAGAGTAACGTATTTGCCTGAAGTGCAGACAGCGGTTGTATGGAGAGGCTTTCGTCCCTAAAGAGAATCTGTCAAATAGCCTTCGCCGGCATGGGGTCGAAGGTGATGTGCAGCTCCTTCATGGCATTAACGAAAAATGACCGGACGAACTTTGGATCGCCCACAAACTCTGGGTTGCGCAGGCGAGGGATGATTTCCTCGAACATGATGTTCAGTTCCAATCGTGCCAAGTGGGTGCCGATACAAAAGTGCTGGCCGATACCGAATGAGCGCAGCTGGTTGTAAAGATCCGGCATACGTTCGGCGCGGGTAACGTCAAATGACGTTGCAGTGTCGCCGAATACCGCTTCGTCGTGGTTGGCGGTGTGGTAATGCAGGATGATCTTGTCGCCTTTTTTGATCTGTTGGCCCGCTAGCTCAGTGTCCTCTGTGGCGGTGCGACGCATGGAAATAAACGCCGTGTTGTAGCGCAGGATTTCCTCACAGGCGTTGCTGATCTTGTCCGGATTGTCCACCAAGTACTGCAGCTGATCCGGGTGTTCCATTAATAGGCGCATGCCTTGTGCGATAACTGTGCGGGTGGACTCGTTGCCGCCCACCAAGATAAGGATGAACATCCAACCAAAGATATCCTGAGAGATGGGTCCGCCTTCTAGCTCTGCATCCAGCAAGGCGCCGGTGATGTTATCCATGGGGGACTCACAGTGCCTCTTCGCTAGATTCATTGCGTACTGGATGACCTCCAGTGACGCCAGCTGTCCCTCTAACTCGGAAATTGACATATCCGGGTCATCGGCGAAGATCATGGTGTTGGTCCAGTCAAAAAACTGCTTTCGATCTTCAAGCGGTACGCCCAATAGTTCCAGAATGCCGATTAATGGCAGTTCCGCGGCGACCTCCTCTACGAATTCGCACGCTCCTTTGCTCACCACCGCATCGACGATACGTTTTGCATGCTCGCGGAATTTTGGTGCATAGGATTCAACGCGCTTTGGCGTAAACGCATTGCGCACAATGCGACGCACCTTCTGGTGTTGAGGCGGGTCCATATTAATAATGGTATGACAGTGGATGTTATCGACCATGTCCTGGTCGTATTCCATGGGGAAGGCGGAGCGGGCTGCGGAGGAGAAGAGTGTTGGATTTTTGGACACAGTATCCATTTCTGCGATCCGTGTGACCACCCAATAGGGCACCCCGGTGATGGGATCCTCCAGCTTAACGATCGGGCCAGATTCGCGGATTTCTGCAAGTTTGCCGTAGGGCATACCATCAGCGTAAGTGCCCGGGTCGAGTAGGTTGGCGAAAGGGCATTGGTCCACAGGTTTCTCCGGCGATTAGAGTGAGTCTATCTAAGCAGTCGCTTAAACTAACAACTATTAGTTCATAGCTGATGTTCGCATAATGGAATCTTCGGGTAAAGCTCATCAGGCAACGGGGTGCAGTCCAGTTCCAGCTGTCGTTCTTGTGTCAGTAGCGGTAGGCAAGTGCCTCGGTGATATGGGCTATACCGATGGACTTGGACTGTTCGAGATCCGCGAGTGTGCGCGCTACCCGCAGTGTCCGATGCAACCCTCTTCCCGATAGGTGCATTTGCGTTGCGGCCGATATAAGACTTTTACTCTCTGCCTCTCCCAGTGCGCAAATGCGTCCTAACTTGTCGGGAGACAGCTGTGAATTAGGGCTCCCTTGGCGCTCTTCTTGCAGCGCGCGGCAGCGATAGACCCGCTCTTGGACCACCGCAGATGCTTCGCCGATAGTGGCAGGGGCCAATAATTCCCTGGGCGTTAACCGGCTGACCTGAACGTGGAGGTCGATACGGTCCAGCAGCGGCCCTGACACCCGTGATCGATAGCGCTGGATTTGTTCCGGTGTGCAGCGGCAGGGCCGATCGGGGTCGCCGAGGTAGCCGCAGGGGCAGGGGTTCATTGCGGCGACTAACTGAAATCGCGCAGGGTAGGTGATCCTGTGGCTAGCGCGCGCGAGAGTGATCTCACCAGACTCCATTGGTTCCCTAAGGACTTCGAGGCAGTGGCGGCTAAATTCTGGCAATTCGTCCAAAAACAGCACACCTCCATGAGCCAGGGAAATTTCTCCCGGACGCGGCTTGCTACCGCCACCGACTAGAGCCGCAGCGCTGGCGCTGTGGTGTGGATTGCGAAATGGCCGCTGAAAGACAAAGTCGCCCTCGGCAGAAGGGCTGTCAATATCGCGTAAGGCCAGACCAAGCAGGACCTCGTGCGGTGCAGGTGGCGGCAGTATGCCGGGCAAGCGACTGGCAAGAAGGGTTTTTCCCGTGCCCGGAGGGCCCCAAAGTAAAAGGTTGTGGCCACCCCCAGCGGCTATTTCCAGTGCGCGCCGGGCACCTTCCTGTCCTACAACGTCGCATAAATCCGGGTGACCCTGCACCATAGCGGCGACGCCGGCCAGCGTGGCTGCGATTTTCTCACTGCCGTTGAGGTGTGCGCAGAGTGTGAGAATGTCTGGCGCGGCAATCACCCTGCTACCAGGGACGATGGCGGCAGCTGAGGCGCATACGGAGGCAACGACCAGTTGGCGACCCTTGCCGCTCGCCGCGACGGCGGCGGCAACGACACCCGGGACGGGCCGCAGGCTGCCATCAAGAGCCAACTCTGCGAGAAATTCATGTTGTGCAAGAGAGTGCTGTGGCATTTGCCCAGAGGCACTGAGAATACCCAGTGCGATCGGCAGATCAAAGCGCCCGCCTTCCTTGGGCAGGTCGGCCGGAGCCAGGTTTACCGTGATACGGCGATCAGGGAAGGTGAAGTGGGAGTTGAGGATGGCGCTGCGCACGCGGTCTTTGCTCTCTCGCACGGCTGTCTCTGGCAAACCAACGATATTAAAGGCCGGCAGGCCGTTGGATAAATGCGTTTCTACTTCTACCAAAGGGGCGTCAATGCCCGACAGCGCACGGCTATAAATTACAGACAGTTCCATGGCTCTTCCTTGAGCGTGTTATTGTTGCTTCTGTGACGGGACCCAGCGCGCTGGCTGAACCCCGCTATTCACTTCTGGGTCAGGTGTTCCAGTTCTTGGGTCATTTCCTCCAATGTCGCTTCCAGTAAAATCACGCGGGCACGGGTACGCTGGAGTATTTCAGTTTGGGCGTCAAACTCCTCGCGGCTCACCATATCAAGTCGAGACAATGTAGATTGCGCCAATGCGCGCAGGCTTTTATCCACGTCACTCTTAACGCCGCTAGCGCCGACCAGTTCGCTGACCTGCTGTAGAAGCTCCCAAGGAGGTGGGGGTGCTTTTAGTGCCATGGGCTTACCTTTGCGCGTAATTGTGAGTCGACCAAAGTTTAGACCATTTTTCCGACCGGGCACAGCGCATAAACACGCACCGTATTGGTGCGCCGCACGATAATGTGGCCTTGTCACGGGTTCCAATGAGCATATATTAAGAGAATATATTTCATATATTATTGAAAAATAACAATAATATATTTTTTGGCACAGACTCTGCATTACATCGGTTGACAGTCTAGTCAGGTGGACGCAAAGCCCCCCGCAGCATCCACATACTGCCTGACTAGTACTGCGCAATTTGACATTAAATTTTAGGAGTAGACAGCATGAAAAACAAAAAACTATTAACCGCAGTAGCCACTTCAACCCTTTTGGCTGGTATCGCCGCAACGTCCGCACAGGCCTTCGATATCAGTGGCAACATGGCACTGGTATCCGACTACCGTTTCCGTGGCATCTCTCAGACTGGTGAAGATGCCGCTGTGCAGGGTGGATTGGATGCGTCGTTCGAGTCTGGTTTCTATGTAGGAACGTGGGCATCGTCGGTTGACTTTGGCGATGTTGATGATGGTAGCGGCAGCTTTGGAACGATGGAGATCGACTACTATGCCGGATGGGGTGGTCCTATCGGCGATACCGATTTCAGTGTTGATGTCGGTTATATGTATTACCAGTATCCAGGTGACACCGTTAACCCTAGCGGCGACTATGCGGAGTTTCACGTCACTGGTTCCTGGGAGGATTTGTCTGTGGGTGTGATTTATTCTGACGACTTTTATGCTGAGACGGGTAAGTACATGTACTATTCCGGCGACTACAGCATGACTTTCGCAGAAGATTTTTCTATCGGGTTACACGCGGGCTATAACGACTTTGATGAAGCCGGTTTCTTCGCAACCGATACGGATACGTACGCCGACTACTCGGTTACTCTCGGCTATACGTTCAAAGGGGTTGACCTGTCGGTGGCTTGGGTAGGCACAGACCTGGACGATGTGGATTGCTTCGACTCCAGCATCTGCGACGATACTGCCGTTTTTAGCATCAGCAAAAGCCTATAACAGCATCGAGCCGACCAGAAAACTGGTCGGCTCTCACTCTGGAGATTTTTTATGAAACTAATTACGGCTATTGTTAAGCCATTCAAACTGGACGACGTGCGCGAGGCACTGTCAGAAATTGGTGTACAGGGAATTACTGTGACCGAAGTCAAAGGTTTTGGTCGCCAGAAGGGCCACACGGAGCTTTATCGTGGGGCGGAATACGTTGTCGATTTTCTGCCAAAAATAAAGATTGAGGTGGCCGTTGCCGGCGGTGCTGTAGATCAAACCATCGAAGCCATTACCAATGCAGCCAATACCGGCAAAATTGGTGACGGCAAGGTATTCGTCTCCGACCTGGAGCAAGTGATTCGTATTCGTACCGGCGAGACCGGCGAAGACGCAATCTAACCATATCCCTAAACGACCGTTAGCGGAGAACTATACTCATGGAACAAAATATTTTCGAACTACAGTACGCCCTAGATACATTTTACTTCCTGATCTGCGGTGCACTCGTAATGTGGATGGCAGCAGGGTTTGCTATGCTGGAGGCAGGCCTGGTCCGCTCCAAGAACACGACAGAGATACTACTGAAGAACATCTCACTGTATGCAGTGGCATGTACCATGTACATGATCTGCGGTTACGCAATTATGTACGGAGGTGGTGACTTCTCTCTGTTTTTGAATGACATCGAGTCTAACGGCGTGACGGGCGCAGAAGAGCCAGCCACTTATGCGCCCTCTGCTGATTTCTTCTTTCAGGTAGTGTTTGTCGCTACGGCAATGTCTATCGTGTCCGGTGCTGTAGCCGAGCGTATGAAATTGTGGGCCTTCCTTGCCTTCGCGGTTGTCATGACGGCCTTCATCTACCCGATGGAAGGTTCCTGGACCTGGGGTGGACAGTCGGTTTTTGGCATGTACACACTGGGTGATCTTGGCTTCTCTGACTTTGCTGGGTCTGGCATCGTGCACATGGCCGGCGCGTCCGCGGCTCTCGCTGGTGTGCTTCTGTTGGGAGCACGAAAAGGCAAGTACGGCGCAGACGGCTCGATTAAGCCGATCCCCGGCGCCAATATGCCTATGGCAACGTTAGGAACCTTCGTCCTATGGATGGGCTGGTTCGGCTTTAATGGCGGCTCTGTGCTGGCAACAGCGAGTGTTGACAGTGCCAACGCGGTTGCAGTGGTTTTCATGAACACCAATGCGGCGGCGGCGGGTGGTCTGATCGCGGCCATGGTCTTAGCCAAAGTTATGTTTGGCAAGGCGGATCTGACTATGGCGCTTAACGGTGCATTAGCCGGGCTGGTCGCCATTACTGCCGAGCCATCTACCCCCACCGCTTTGCAGGCTACATTATTCGGCGGTCTTGGTGGTGTACTGGTGGTGTTTGCCATTATCACATTGGATAAGCTGAAGATTGATGATCCTGTTGGTGCCATCTCAGTACACGGCGTGGTCGGTCTGTTGGGGCTGCTACTAGTGCCGTTTACCAATGACGGCTCATCATTTAGCGGTCAGCTTATCGGAGCTGCCACTATATTCGTCTGGGTCTTTGGGACGAGCCTGATAGTTTGGGGCATTCTGAAAGCGGTCATGGGGATCCGTGTCAGCGAACAGGAAGAATACGAGGGTGTAGATATGTCAGAGTGCGGCATGGAAGCCTACCCTGAATTTGTTGGCGGCAGCGGCCGCTAGCAAGGACAGACTTTGCGGGCGCATTTAACCATGCGTTTTTTGGGGGCCTTCGGGCCCCTTTTTTTGTTATACCTTAGTAGCCTGCGTTATAATCGCGTCCGTTAATGACGCTTCGCGTGCTATTGTAGTGTAACGAGAGCATGTATCTAACGAGAATGAAATTTGAGGAAGACCAAGCAATGTATAAACAACTCATTATCGCCTCCAGTATTGCAGTGCTCACCATGAGTTTAGCCGCGTGTGGCGGCGGCGGAGCCACCACTCAGGTTGATGCTAGGGGAACTCAGGGGCAGCAGTTGATGGATCTTAAGGAAGCTCTTGATGAGGGCGCGATAAATCAGAAAGAGTACGATCAAACAAAGAAAAAAATACTAAAGTCCTGAATTCGCACATTTTATCGATGGTCATTGATGTCGAGGATGGCCTTCGGTAATTGTCGGAGGTTCTCGATTTCCCTGTCCGCTCTGTCCCTATCTGGCCAGGTTTTCTGTCGCGTATTCACCCATATCGTGTGCATGCCCATGTCACGGGCACCCCGAATATCATGTTCAGGATCATCACCCACGTGAATAATCTGCTTAGCGGCAACGCCCGTTTGTTTTAGTGCGGCTTGGAACATGGCGGGATGCGGCTTGCTAGCGCCCATGTCTTCGGCCGAAAATGCGAAATCAAAATAGTCGGCAGCTTCGGTCTTGTAGATATCAGCATTACCATTAGTTAATGCTCCTAGGGTGTAGCGTTGCGCTAGTCGTTCAAGAACACCCAAGGCTTCCTCGTAAAATACCACCTTATGCCGCGCCACTAAAAACGCGTCAAATGCTTGTTGCGCGCCGATGTGTGCATCTTCTTCGGAGTAACCCCCGGCAATCTGGAGCTCGTAAAGCATTTGGATGCGCATTTGGCTGACGTGGTGCAATAGCTCAGGGTGGCGTTTCCAGACGGATTTTTTAAACTCGAACAGGGCCTCCCGGTCGAAAGCGTCCGCAGCACCGGGGCGGTGTTGCAGTAGCCACTGTTGTTGCACTTGCTCCGCCTTGATGAGAGCAGGTTCTACATCCCATAAGGTATTATCTAGATCAAAGGTGATGACGGAAATTGTCATCTTAGCTATCTTTGCGGCGTTTGGCCCGCGGGTGCGATGCATCGTACACCTTGGCGAGGTGCTGAAAGTCGAGATGAGTGTAAATCTGTGTGGTCGAGATGTTTGCATGGCCCAGTAGCTCTTGGACGGCTCGCAGGTCGCCGCTGGATTCCAGCATGTGACTGGCAAACGAGTGGCGCAACATGTGAGGATGTATGTCCTGATGCATGCCGGATTTGCGACCCTGAAGCTTCAGTCGAGCCTGAATATTGCGCACACTGATGCGGCAGCCGCGATTACTGGTAAAAAGAGCACCAGGGTCGGCCGTCTCTGCAGGGTCTAACGGGCGCAGTTCCAGCCAGCGCGCAATGGTCTGCAGTGCTGTGGAGCCTACCGGGACGGTTCGCGTTTTTCTACCCTTGCCGGTTACGGTCAACAGTTTGGATTGTGGGTCTATGTCGTTGACATTCACCGCGGCTAATTCCGCCAGGCGCAGCCCCGAGGAGTAAAACAATTCAGCCATCGCGCTGTCACGACATGCGACCGCTGTTTCTGACTCGAAGACCAGGTACTTGTCTACCTGATCTGCATCCAGAGTTTTGGGTAGCTTGCGGGGCTTGCGGGGAGCCTGCACGCTGGTCGCGGGATTGCGCAGTACGCCGTTTTCACGCCCGAGAAAGTTAAAATATGAGCGGGTGGCGGAGAGGCTGCGCTGAATGCTGCCACCGGCCAGACCTCGACGGTGTAGCTGGCTTGCCCATGCCCGAATATCGGCCTCTACCAGCTCCTCCATGGCATCCTTATTGTGTGTTTCGCAGTAACGCTGCAGCGATAGCAAGTCGCGCTTGTAGTTGCTGGTGGTATGAGGCGAAAGTCTGCGTACGTCTTGCAGATAAGTGATAAATCGCGCGGCGGACTCGTTTAGTGTAGCGTCCAGCGCGGTGTCTTCGATCACGATGCGCTTAGTGGTTCGTATTGGGTAGGTTGGGAAGCAGCTTCACGATAACGTCCGCGATATGAGAGAGGAAGAGTGTGCCCATCTTGCTGTTGTAGCGGTTGGCGTCTGAGCTACCAACTGCGATCAGTCCTAACTGTTCGGTAGATCCCAATGGCATGATGGCGGCCGAACCGACCCCCTTTCCTTCCGGGAAGAGAAATATGAGTTCCTCCGTCCTCAGGGTGCCGCAGATGGCCTTGTGACCTCGGAAGAGGGAGCCGATCTCTTTTTTCACACTCTCATGGGATGCGGTTCGACACCCTTCAGTGTTGTCGTTTTTGGCGTACAGGATCATACTCGCGTGTTCTACATTAAAGTCAGCCGCCATCGATGTGATGAAGGTGCTGTAAAGTGCCTCGACAGAATGGGCATCTAGTAGCTTCAGCACCAGTGTACGCGTTTTCTCAAATAGAGCATCGTTGTCCTTTGCATTTGCGGAAAGAGCTTTAAGTCGTTGGCGTAGTTCCGTGCTGCGTTCGCGCATAACACTGACCTGCTTCTCCACTAGCGATACGGCGCTACCTGATGCATGTGAAACATGCAGAAAGTCCAACATATCGGGATAGCGCTGCAGAAAATCATCATGGTTTTTAAGGTATTCACGGACAATCTCGTCATTGATTTCGCTGTCTGCGCTTTGCACGTCGGTATTCTGTTCTTTGCTGACTGCCATGATTATTATCTCTCCTGCCCTGGATGGCCCCGCTGACGAGGACTCAAATTTTTATGGTTCCGTCGAACACCACCGCAGTGGGCCCTGTCATTATCACCGGCTGGCCTTCTCCCGCCCACGATACCGAAAGCTTACCCCCCGGCAACGCTACTGTCACGGAATCACTCAGCCAGCCGCGTGAAATACCGTAAACAACCGCGGCACAGGCGCCCGTCCCACAGGCCAGAGTTTCGCCAACGCTCCGCTCATAGACGCGCAGCTTAATTTCCTTTTCCGAAACGATTTGCATGAAACCGACGTTAACGTGTTGTGGAAAGTCAGAATGTGACTCGATAAGCGGCCCGAGACGCTCGATCTCGATCCCGCTGGTGCTCTTAACCCGCAATACAGCATGCGGATTTCCCATCGACACTGAGCCGATTTCCAACTCTTTATTGTCTATCAGAAGGGGATAACTCTGCTGTCTGGCAGCAGCCGCGAGGGGAATCTTTTCGGGTTCGAACTCCGGCGCACCCATATCGACTTCAACTTCATGGTTGCGGAGTACGCGCAGTTCAATAATACCGGCCGCCGTTTCCACGCTGATAGTCCGCTTGCGGGTTAGGTTCTTTTCGCGGACGAAGATGGCGAAACAACGAGCGCCATTACCGCACTGCTGCACCTCCTTGCCGTCGGCATTGTAGATGCGGTAATGAAAATCCACCTGTGGATTGTGCGGCGCTTCCACAGTCAGTACCTGATCGCACCCCACGCCAAAATTTCGGTCCGCTAGCCTGCGCACGTCTTGCGGGCGGAGCGTGTAATCCTGGCTGATCAAGTCAATAACGACAAAGTCGTTGCCCGCGCCGTGCATTTTGGTGAAGTGTAATTGCATACTAAGCTCGTGGCCTGATTAGTCAGAGGCGTTTTGGTCGGGTAACACGGTTTCGCCACGGATAAGATCCGCCAGCGTTTCCCTGGGTCGCACCAGATGTGTGTGATCGACGTCCACCATGATTTCCGGGGCGCGACCACGACTGTTATAATTGGAGCTCATGGTAAAACCATAGGCACCCGCGCCAAACATCGCCAGAAGATCACCCTGAGCCAGTGTCAGCTCTCTTCCTTTTCCAAGGAAATCACCGGTTTCACACACGGGGCCTACCACATCCCATTGCGCACATTGTCCCTCTGCATTTTTCTCGACGCGCTGGATGTCCATCCATGCCTCATAAAGTGCCGGGCGAAGCATATCGTTCATCGCCGTATCAACCAGCGCAAAGTGATGGTCAGGCGTAGATTTAAGATATTCCACCTGCATGACCAGCACGCCTGCGTTGGCCGCAATAGAGCGTCCGGGCTCAAACATAAGCTGTACATTGCGGTCACCCAGGACCTCCCTAATCGCACAGATGTACTGCCCGATGGAGGGCGGCTCTTCGTCGCGGTAATGTACGCCCAGTCCGCCGCCCAGATCCAGATGGCGAATGACGATGCCCAGCCCCGCTAACGTATCGACTAGTTCCAGTAGGCGGTGCAGAGCGTCGATAAACGGACTGACTTCGGTCAGTTGTGAGCCTATGTGGCAATCCAGCCCAACGATCTGCACGTTATCCAATTGTGCGGCGTGCTGGTATACCCGCAGCGCCTCATCGATCGTCAGTCCGAACTTATTTTCACGCAGGCCGGTAGAGATATAGGGATGCGTTTTTGCATCCACATCAGGGTTCACTCTGATGGATATGGGCGCGATCTGACCGCGCTGACCGGCGACGTTGTTAAGCACTTCCAGTTCTGCTGCTGATTCAAGGTTGAAGCAGTGAATGCCCAGTTCCAGCGCCCTCGCCATTTCTTCAGGCTTTTTGCTGACACCAGAAAATACGACTTTGGATGGATCGCCGCCAGCGGCGACTACCCGCTCCAGCTCACCGCCCGAGACAATATCGAACCCGGCGCCTAGTTTCGCCAGTATACTGAGTACCGCTAGATTGGAATTGGCCTTTACCGCGTAGCAAATCAGGTGCTTGGCACCTTCAAGCGCTTGTCGGTATTCCATAAAAGCATCTTCCAGTGCCGATCGAGAATAAATATAGCAAGGCGTACCGTGGGCGGCAGCGATCGCTCTGACGGCAACATTTTCCGCGTACAGGCTGCCCTCACGATAAGTAAAATAGTTCATTGGTTAGCCTCGGCTTAGGACGCTTTGTTCTTCTGCTCGGCGCCGTCTATTGGTGCGGCGGGTGGCCGCGGGGCTTCCTCGGACGGCATATATAGCGCCCCTGTCTGCCCACACCCGCCGAGGACGCCAATGGTGAGTGTAACTAGCATGAAGATATGGGAATAAGGCATACGCTGCTCCAGCTTATAATGGAGTAAATTATACCGTCTGCTAGTAAGCAGCGCGAACAGCCCTTACCATTGAATTATGCACACTCTGGCGGAACACGTTCTGTTGACTCGCCTGATAAAGGAGGCAATGCCTATTTGTTCATTGTTGAACGATTGCGCACAGCGACCATGCCTTGAGATTTTTTACTGGCGCATGGCGCTCGGTGGGTGTCTCTGGTTCTGGCATGGCGACCTTTTGTAGCGCTTTGGCAGGCCTCACCAAAGTGACCTCCTCACGCCAGTGGTGGTTTGGAGCACGGACGCCTTGGTAGCGGGTGAGATTGACTCTGGGCCCTGTGCCGGTATCAATTCGCGCTCTAAAGGTATTGTTTAACAGCGCTGACAGTTAGCTAACGCTAAGGATGGCGGGGCGGTTGCTCTAA
>TARA_B110000503_G_scaffold72574_1_pt1 | contig 17876 bp, 16 predicted proteins | sample TARA_B110000503 | Tara Oceans TARA_B110000503 (sample SAMEA4397472) | marine metagenome | biome: Polar Biome; feature: [SRF] surface water layer (ENVO:00010504); material: water (ENVO:00002006), including particulate matter (ENVO:01000060) such as... | depth 5 m | reverse complement strand
TTTTCTTTAATTAATTGATTGAAATTGTCATGAAAAGCGGAGGATATATATCCTCTAATTATATGCGGCAAAAATAAAATTGAATATTTAAAATTGATTTTTTTGATTTGGATAAAATGTAAGTATGATCTTTTTATAATAAATAACCAAATATATGCTAATTTTTTAAGACTAAGATTTTTTTTTAATATGTACATATTAAATTTTAAATTTAAATGAATTAATTAGATAATCTATCAAATTATGCACTAAACATAAAAAATTATTTATACAGATAGAGAATAGATGATACATATCAGTTATTATATCTAAAATTTAGTTAATAAATTGTTAATATGTTTAAAACTTGTATTAAAAGTTAATCTAATTTTTTGATTAGTTAATTAAACTCATATGAAAAAAAATAATTTTATAATTTATTTAAAATTTCCAATATTATTCTTAATTATTTATAACATGTTTTCATTGTCTTTAATTTTTATACCAAATATAGATTTTAAAAAAAGATTTTGGCAAAATGGACCATACGATTATATAGGAGTATTAGGTTACTCAAATAATCTAAGCACTTACGAGTTATTGAATAAAAATAATCAAAAACTAATCATACATTTTTTAAATAAAAATAAAAATAAAAATTATTTAGATGTGGATTATTGGAATTATAAACAAACAATAGAAGCTATTGATAAAAAAAATAAATCTGATTTTGAAAAAAGTTTTTATAATGCTTTTATTTTATCTAAAAATAATGTTAATAAAAAATTAATATTAAAAAATTATTTTATTTCTAATTATAAGACTTTTTCAGGAAAATATAGAAATTTAATAATATCAAATTTTATATAAACTATGAAACTTAATTGGCTTAAAAAAATACTTATAATTTTAATTTCTCTAGTGTTTTTAATAATTCTTACTCTATTTTTTATTAAAAAAATATTTTTTAATAATTTAAGTTATGCAGAAATAAAATCTAATTATCAATATTTAAGAATTAATTCTGAAAAAATAAGCCTAAAAAATATAAAAAATGATTTTAATTTTAAATTTTTACCTGAGACACAATCTATTAATATTGATTATAATAAAATAAAAATTATTTTACCTAAAGAAAAAATTACATTAGTTAATGGTAAGGAGGGCATGTCAACATTGGATCCCACCTATCATCTAGATCAATTCCAAAAAAATATAATATTGGCCAATTATTATGGAAAAATTTATTACTTTGAAAATGAAAAAATTTTAACAAATAATAACAAGTCAATTAATGCTAAAAAAATTCTATCAAATTTAAAAGTTAAAAAATTATTAAATATTAAAATTTACAATGAAAAAATTTATGTTTCTTTTATTAAGGATAAAAATAATTGTGAAACCTTCAACATCATGGTTGCTGATTTTAATTTAGAGGAGCTTAATTTTAAGAATTTTTATCATTTAGAAGAATGTGCTTCAGCTATACAAGCGGGGAAAATGGTTATTTTTAAACATCAAGGTTTAGAAGGTTTGCTTTTTTCTACATCAAATCAGATGTCTGATGATACAGGAGAGGACTTATATACTGATAGAATTAAAAATAAAAATTTCCCTCCTCAATCAGACAAAATGCTTTTTGGAAAAATTCTATTTATTGATTTTGATAAAATAAACCTAACTGTTTTTTCAAAAGGACATAGAAATATTCAGGGATTGTTTGTGGAAAATGATGTTATCATCTCAACAGAACATGGCCCAAAGGGTGGCGATGAAATAAATAAAATTGAATTTGGTAAAAATTATGGCTGGCCTATTGCCTCTTATGGTGAAAAATATGCCACTTATAATTCTTCTAAAAACTATTATGCAAAAAATCATTCTTCATATGGGTTTGAAGAACCTATATTTTCCTATGTACCGTCAATTGCTATCTCTGAGATTATGAAATTACCCAATCAGTTTTCTCCAAACTTTGAAAATAATTACCTCATCACATCACTAGCAGCACTAGAACTCCGTAGAATTAAGTTTGATGAAAAATTTTCTAAAATTTTATTTGATGAAAGAATATATGTTGGTGAGAGAATTCGTGACATTGAATTTGTTGATGAATTGAATGTCATTTTACTTGCTTTCGATGATAATGGCACAATTGGAATATTAAAAAAATCTTTAGAAGATTAAATTAATTGTCGATTTTTAAAAACTCTAATATTTAACATCAAAATAAATAATAATAATAAAATATTAAGATATGAAAAATAAAAATAAAAATTAACTGGAATTTCAAGCTGTGAATTTCTGGATATCTTATCTAAATATAAAATAATTGTTATATACAAATGATTTAAATAAATAAACACAGCTATATTTATTTTTGACATAAAATTATCACTATTCTTTAATGAATATATAAAAATTGGAATTAATAAAATATAATCACTAGACCAATGGGGTGTAAATATTAAGATACCAATACACAAGCAAGAAAGCTTAAGAAGTTGATCTTTAATTTTACTAATCTTAATAATAAATAAAAAATTTATAGATATTCCTAAAACTAAAGCTATTAAGCTTGAATTCTTTATTAAATTTAATTCACTAATAATAGAAAATATATAAACATTGGTTATGGTTGATTCTAAATAAAGCACTAATTTAAGTGGTTCAAATATATTATCAATATAATTTGATTTTGTAACATAGCAATAAATAATCCATCCAAAAAAAGCTGGCATTAAAGACAAAATTAAAATTTTATATTTTCTCTCAGAAATAATTAATAAAAATAGCGCATAACCTGTATTATATTTAAAATAACTTATGCCAGATAGAATATAAGAAAGTTTTTTTTCCGAAATAAATGGCAATATCAAAAATAACATTATAAATAAATTTTGCTGACCTAAACCCAGATTTTGCTTTGAGCTAATCATTATTAGTATGCATACTATTGCAAAAAGAGTTTTTTCTTTAGTTAGGCCAAATTTTTTACATAAAGACAACGGTATAATTATTAGCAAGAAAATATTTATTAAAGTCCATAAAATTTTTGCATACTCCCACTGAAGCAAGGTGAAAGGATAAAACAAAATATACAATCCTTGATGATATTCACCATTCTGTGTAAGTATAATTTTATTATCGATATTTCCATTCATCATATACTGATAATGGTTAACGCCTTCCCAAACTAACTTTGCAGGTGACCACTGAAAATCAGCGAGTGTGTTTTCTTCATTAAATATAAATAATAATAAATCAGGTACATATGTAAAAAAAAGAAATATAAAAAAAAAACTTAAGACTATTTGGTAAAAAAAATTATTATTTTTTAACATTAAACTATTTGTAATGATTATTAATGTTTCTTACAATGCATTTTATCAAAAGTTTATAAATTATTTTTAAAAAATTGATTAAATAATAATCATTAATAATAATTAAATGTATTTAATGAACTCTTAATCCTAAATTTTTAAAAAACGTATTAATATTAAATAAGTGCAAATTTTTTAAAAAAGTAATATTATTTAACAAATGGTTAAAATTTTAAAGTACAAGAATGTTAAAAAAATTTCTGGATGGCTTGGAAGTACTGACTTTGAAATAATAAAAATTTTACTAAATAAGCAATCAATACTAAAAATTGATGGATCAGTTTTGGAGATAGGTGTTCATCATGGTAAATCATTTGTAGTTATGGCTTCCTTTAGTGGTAACTCTAATTTATATGCAATTGATCTATTTGATGACCAGTCGAAAAATATAGATAATTCTGGACTAGGTGATAAAAAAATATTTTTCAATAACTTAAAACAATTTTCCATAGATGAATCAAGATTATTCATTGACCAACGTTTATCAAACAATGTAACGGCTGATGATATCATTGAAAAAGTAGGTAAAATAAAATTTTTTCATATTGATGGAGGTCATAACTTGGAAGTGGTTCTTAATGATATTAATCTTGCCACTCAAACTCTAACTGCTGGTGGAATAGTTGCAATTGACGATGTATTTCGACCTGAGTGGCCAGAAGTAACAATTGCGACTTTCAGATCAGAGGCTTTAAAAAAGAGTCAATTAGTATGCTTTGCTATTGGATTTAATAAATCTTATTTTTGTCATAAGAACTATGTGTTTATCTACCAAGAACTATTAGAGAAATCTGATTTCTTAAATGTTTTTTTGACGAGGTTATATAAAATCAAAAACACCCCTATTTTAATCTATCAAAATTATCCTTTACCAGAATGGACTTTTAGACAACTCCTTTCATGGTACTTTAAAATTTATACGCCTTATGTGTATGCTTTTTTCAAAATCAAAATTAAAAAAATACAAAAAATCTTTAATTAAAAATTAACATTTTGTTTAAACAAATAACATATTTAAGTTACATAAATTTTATATAGTAAGATTATTATAATTTTATTTTTATTTTTAATATTTATTTTAGTTATTCCAAAAAATATTTGCTTTTAAATTTATAAAATTTTTATAAGCAGAATATAAAATTTTTAATCTATTCTTACATTTTCCCAAAAGAAGGTATTTTATTATTTGATAAATACCTGATAAAATATTTTTAGTATTTTTTTTATAAATTAAATTATAAAAAAAAATTAAAAAAAGACGAGTTTCGTCATCTAATTTTTTGATATTGAATGACCTTTTGCTCTCATTATAGTAATGGTTAACAAAAGTATTTGGAATTACTCTAATATTATTGCCTAACATTTTAAGTCTTGGGCCAAACTCTAACCAAATAGAACCAAATATATACTTTTCAATATAAAATGCTTTCTGTACTTTAAAAATTTCAATTGGATATATGGTTGAACCACAACCTATTGCGATACAATTATCCATATCTTTTAAGTGCTCAGAATAACCCTTGCTATTTAACTCTCCTGGGTAAAAACCTTTGTCTTGCATGCTAGGTCTTAATGGCAGTTTTTCTCCAATTGTCCATATAGATTTTTTATCTAATTTAATAAAGCTCAAAGTTTTATAAATATGATTTAATGGAATGATATGATCATCGTCTATAGTGCGTACATGTGATCCCTGCGCAGTTTTATATAAAAGATTATGATTAACATATAATCCCTTTTTCTTTCCTCTTATCAACTTGACTTTAAATCTATCTTTTATTTTTTGATATGAGTCGTAATAAAGTGGACTTGAGTCATCACCTACAATTATTTCATATATTAAATGTCTCTCTTTATTCAATGCTGTAAGACACTTTATTAAGGCGCCTGGTCTATTTCTGCTAGGTATAACAACAGATAATTTTATTATAGACATTAAGTGAACATCTTTTTTATTTGTTAAATTATTATCTTAAATTAATTTAAGAAACAATTAATACAATTGCTTATTCACATTTTTTATTAATATGCTTACTCTTATTATGTGTTTATAAACATTTATTGACAATTCTAGCACCATTGTTAACTATAAATTAATGTGTGGAATTTCAGGTATAATAGATTTTAAAAAAAAACTTACTAACCCATTAGAAAAAATTATCAGTCTTAATCTATTTAATAAGAGAAGAGGTCCAGATGATGAGGGTATATGGGTTGATAATGAAAAAAAAGTCTTTTTGGGTCATAGAAGACTTTCAATAATTGATTTATCAAAAAATGGTCATCAGCCATTTATATCTAATGAAGGAAAAATTTCATTAGTATTTAATGGTGAAATATATAATTTTAAAGAACTTAAAAAAATTTTAATTGAAAAAAATTATAAGTTTAAATCAAAAACTGATACTGAGGTAATTCTTTATTCATATATAGAATGGGGTATAGAATGTGTTCATAAATTTAGAGGAATGTTTGCGATTGCAATTTGGGACGACAATATTAAAAAACTACACTTAATTCGAGATCCATTTGGAATTAAACCATTATATTACTTTAAAAATAATGATCTTTTTTATTTTTCATCATCAATAAAATCACTAATAACTTGTGAGGTAATTTCAAAAAAAAAATCAAACACTTCTTTAATTAATTATATGCTCTGGGGTAATACGGTAGACCCAGATACAATCTATGAGGAAATTTTATCAGTAGAGAAAGGGCAATACATAACATTAAATCAAAATATGAATCTTGAAAAAAAAAAATATTATAATTTAATGGAAAATATTCAAAATATTGAACCAGGTTCTTTTAAAAATATCAATGAAGCAAGGGAATATTTAAAAGAAATAATTAAAGAAACGGTTAATTATCACTTAATTTCTGATGTAAATACAGGTATCGCTTTATCTTCAGGATTAGACTCGAACTTAATTTTAGCAAATATAAATAATAAATATATTAACAATGTTGAATCTCTTACAGTAGATTTCAATATAGATGGCACAGTACAAGATGAGTTAAAGATTGCAAAACAACATGCATTCAAAAAGAGTATTAACAATAAGTCATTAAATTTAAACCAAATAGATATAAAAAAAGAATTAAGTTTCTTTCACACTAACATGGACACACCAACAAATGATGGTTTCAATACTTTAGTTTTAAGTAAGCTTGCTAAAAATAATAATATTAAGGTGTTGTTAACAGGGATCGGTGCTGATGAAATTTTTATGGGGTATCCTACATTTAAAAGAGCTAGTAAGTATCTATACATTTTAAAACTACTTTCAAAGCTAAATTTTAATAACTCACCTAAAAAAATAGTGTTATTTTTATCAAACTTCTTTAATTATAATCCAAAATATTCAGAAATTTTTAATATAAAAAATCCAATTGATATATACACTTTATCAAGAAGATTATTTGTTGATGCTGAAATTAAAGAAATCTTATTTGAAAAGGAAAAAGAATTTAATGGTAGAAAATTAAGTACAAGAATAAATCAACCTAATCTAGATTCACTAAATACCAACGCACAATTGATGTTCCTTGAAATGGAATACTATCTGTGCCCTAAATTATTAAAGGACACCGACTGGACATCAATGGCATACTCTATAGAAGTCAGAACACCTTTTGTAGATTCAGTATTTTTTAATAAATATTTGAGATTATTTAAATCAAAATTTAAAATAGACAAAAAATTTATTTATGAAACTTTTAAAGATGTGCTACCTAGTGCTCTTGCAAGTAGGAAAAAAAGCGGATTTGGCATTCCTCATGAATACCTGAATAAACAATTAAACACAAAAAATCGATTTAAAAGTAATTTAAAAGAATGGAGTATGAATAATTTAAATCAATATTTAAATTAAAACGAAATAAATCTATCTAATGGTAGCTTTATTTTTTAAAACAATAAAAAATAAGCTAAATGTCTTGAGATATCGAGGTAAAAAAACCTTAGGATCAAAAAGTATTCTAATAAGCCAACCTAAATATAATTTATCAAAAAAAATATTCATCGGAGCTTGGTCACCTGAAAAATATGCTATTGCTGCACCTGTGCACAAAATTGTGCATTTATGATTAATATTTTTTTTTAAAAAATATCCTAATATTTCTTGTTTACCACCAGCAATATTTATTATTACATATCTAGGTTTAATTTTATTTATTTTTTTTACCAACACATAATCATATATAGATTTTTTACCATATAGGGGAGCGACATAATTAAAAAAATTTATTTTATTTAAACCAATTTTTTTATATAATTTTATATTAGAGCTAGATGAAGTTTTACTAGGATCAATCGATAAAATTTTAAAACTTTTGTTTTTTTTTAAAAATTCTATAAACAATTTAAAAAACATATAACCAGAAAATTTATTAACACTTATGTTTTTTAATATTTTAAGTAAAAGTACAAAATAGCCACTATCAAAAAAAACTAAGTTCGCATTAATTAAAGCATCATAGTAAAGTGGATTCTTATCTATGGAACTAAGACCTGGACCAGAGGGAAATACAAAAAGACCTTTTTTTTTAATAATTTTTTCAAAACTTTTTTTATTAAAATTAAGGAATTTAATTTTTTTAAAAATAATTTTATTTTTCATTATTTAAAATATCAATATAAAAAATTATACTTATTTTTTTGCTATCATAATTAAGTTATCACTAAAATACTTACCTTTAAAAATACCAAGAGAAATATTTTGCCAAGACATTCCAGTATACTTAGGTATTTTTCCAGAATCTGTATAAGAAAAACTTGGTTCATTAAAACCAATTTCTTTGCAAATCCTCTTAAGATCTAAAATTAATAAAGCTGTAATATGGGCTGGATATGAATTGTTAAGAAATGCAGAAAAATGACCTCCAAAAATTAATCCAGCAAAACTTCTAATTGATTCATTGTTAGGCATAGTTAAAATTAGAACTCCATTTTTTTTTAAAAGTTTATATACATTTCTTAGAGTATTTCTTGGATTTTCAAGATGCTCAATAGTTTCTGAACTAATTATGAAATCAAATTTTTTATTAATATTTAAATTATTGTTTAAATCTTGATTATACCAAATAACCGATTTATCAAATTTTTTTGGTTTTTTAAACAAATCAGCACCAGAAATAACTTTAAAATTAAATTTTTGTAAAAGAATTGAAATTAACACACCTTTTCCAGCTCCGAAATCTAGCAAACTTTTACCATTGGTTTTAAATTTTTTAAGATTATAAATAATTTTATCTTTGATAATTAAATCAGACATTCCACCAGATTTTAAACTTGCTGATTTTCTTAATTGTTTAAGTTTATGCATAAAAATAAATTAATACTTATAACTTACTATAAAAATATTTAGATAAATATTAATCAAATTTTATCGATTAGTTTTATCAGTAATATGATCTAAATATTTTTGTGCTACAAATCTAGGTCTATGTTTTAAAAGGTGTTTTTTACAAACATCAAGGTGTTGTGTTAGTTTAAGCTTGCTTTGTTTTTTTTTAAAAGTTAAAAAATTAATCATTGCTTTTGATAGTTCAATGTAATTTCCTCTTACAACTTGACCACAACTATTAATTGCTTCTGGTAATCCTCCATTATTAGAGGTAATTACAAATTGAGTTGTAGCAAGACCTTCTAATGCAACAACACCGAATGCTTCATTGCGCGAAGGTACAACCATACAATAATGTTCGTTAAATTTATTATTTAGTTTTTGACCATATAAACTGCCGATAAAGTTAATATTATTAAATAAATTAATTTTATCAGCTTTGTTTTTTAAGAAATGATATTCTGGTCCCTCTCCAACAATTGTAAGTGTAGATTTTTTATATTTTTTTAAAACTAATGAAAAAGCATCAAGCAATATATCGGCACCCTTATCAGATACCAAACGACCACAAAAAATAAAATCTTTAGTTTTTTTTACTTTATTTCTTTTAAAAATATAATCATCATAAGGGTTAGTAATAACTTTTGCTCTACCACCAATAATATTATGAACAAATTTAGAAGGTGTAATATTTTTAAAGAAAAGACTTATTTTTGCTTTTATATAAACATAAAATTTAAAATTTCCTTTGCCTGTATAATAGTGAGTATGGTGGATTATAAAAAATTTCACCCCAGAAAGTAATACGACTGGCAATGCTTTTAATGAAATAGTATTTATCAAAACAATATTTTGTTTCTGGAAAATTTTTTTTGTTTGAAATATAGATTTTGTTATAATAAATCTGAATAGATATTTTCTTAGATATTCATTATTCATTTTAGTTGCTTTGAGATTGTTTTTTTTTTCAGTAACAACAGTTACATCGTGACCAAATTTAACAAATTCATTCGCCAACAAAAAAACCACAGTCTGAATACCTCCTATGTATGGGTAAAAAATTGGAGTGTATAAACAAATTTTCATATAACAAATCTTTTAAATATTATTTAAAATCAGACATTATTTATAATCCTAGCAGGGTTTCCAAGGACTTTAGAATTATTTAGAACATTTTTAGTTACAACAGAGCAAGCTCCGACTAAAGCATTATCACCAATTATTATACCAGGAAAAATGAAGGCTCGTGCACCGATAAAAACATTTTTTCCAATTACAATTGAATCAGTTTTTAATGGTCTTTTAGTGTCTGTAAAATCATGCGTCCCTGTGCATAAGAAAGCTTCTTGTGCAATAATAGCATGCTCTTGCACTGTAATTGAATCAAGAGCATAGACCATAGTACCGTCACCCAAGCAACTTCTATCATATAAGGTTAAATTCCAAGGATGACTTATAATGCATCTTTGATGGACAAATGGTTTGCCATAAATTTTAGCAGCAAAAAGTTTTAAGACTTGCAATCTCCATAAATTAAAATTTTTGGGGGTCCACCTACAGAATAAAATCCAGGTCCATTCCCATATTAAAATTAGTACTTTTTTTTTAAAACTCCAAGGACTAGAAAATTTGTGTTTTTGGTAATAAGTTTTCATTAAATAATGATCTTATTATTTTTTATAATTTTTTTAAAGTCAGCAATAAATAAATTGCATATTTTTTCAATAGAATGGGATTTATTTACTTTAAAGGCTTGTTTTGACAGTTTTTGTCTAAGTGTGATAGAGTTCTGAAGACTCATAATTTTTTTCGCAAGTGTGATTTCTGGTTTATTATTATGATTAAAAATTAGTCCATTTTTATTATTTTTAATAAAATCCTTAAAGCAATCGAGATCAGATACAATAGGAACTGCTCCATATGACATTGCCTCAAGTGGAGCTAAGCCAAACGTCTCACCTTTTTCGGCAATTGAAGGATATAAAAAAATTGAAGCTTTGGCATATTCTTTTTCTAAAAGTTTACTTTTAAAAATGGGTTTACAGAATTTAATTGGATAATTTTTTGATATTTCTTTTAGTTTATTTAAATAGTGCTTACCACCACCACCTTGATCAATTCTATGAGGTCCAATAATTTTTAATGGCCATTTTATATCTAGTTTTTTTATAGCATTTATAGCAATTTCAATTCCCTTTTCTGGGTGAATACGCCCTGCATATAACAAAGTATTACTTTTATTTATTGTAATAAGTTTTTTATTATTAATAAAAGGTAGAGGGTTTGGAATAATTTTAATTTTATTCAGATATTTTTTTCCTAATTCTTTATAAATTTTTTTAAACACAATTTTAGAGTTTGCTCTTAATCTCCCACATTTTTTATATAAAAACATTTGGTTTTTGGGAAGTCTTGCAACATCAATGAATACTTTTTTTTTAATAAAATGACTTACCAATACTGGTGCAAAAAATGTATTTGTAACAATTATATCTATATCTTTTGGAATTTGCTTAATTGCTCTTAGGGAATATAAAAAATCATAAAATTTAGATAAAAATAAATTCTTCGAAGTGCCATACCCTTTTATTCTTTTATGGATTATTCCATGTTTTTTTTCTAAAAATTTTAAGTGACCAAATTTTTTTGATATTAAGTATATTTTATGACCTTTTTTTTTAAATTTTGATGAAAGTGAAAACCACATTTTTTCTACAGCTCCACCTTGTAACGGTGGTACTGGATTAAATGCGCCCATGATTATGCATATTTTCATATAAGCTTAACTTATAATATCTACTAATTTTTTAATATTTTTTTTTATATTAAAATTATTCGTATAACAATAATAAGCATTTTTACTCATTTGGCTTAGTTCTGCTTTACTCAAATTTATCATTTTTTTTAGTTGTAAAATAAGTCCTTCAAGGTCATCGTTACATACAAGCCCTGAATCATATTTTTTGATATCTCTATAAATATTTACTTTGTTGGTAATTAGAACTGGTTTTTTACAAGATAAGGCTTCGGTCACAGATATTCCAAAATTCTCTTGATGTGATGGAAGACAAAAAAAAGAACAAGAATTAATAGTATCCCATTTTAATTTATTATATATCGGTCCTGTCCATGTAATTGAATTTTTTACCTTTTCTAATTTTCTTGCATAAGTTTGATTTAAAAATTCAAAATATTTTTTTTCATAAGGTCCAGCTATTACTAGGTGGATTTTAGAATCTTGATTAATTATTTTGATAAATGCTTCTAATAATAAATCTACACCTTTTTTGGGATGAACCCTTCCAAAAAAAAGGATTATCTTTTTATTTTTTAACTTTGGGTACAATTTAAAAAATAAATTATTCTTTAAATCATATTTATAAGGATTACCTGAGGTGCCATATCCAACTAATTTCTCTTTAGCTCTATATGGATAAAAAGATTTTCTAGCTAATTTTTTTTCTATTAAACTGGTAAAAAAAACAGATTTTGCATCTTTAACAATTTTATATTGAATAAGGTTCCAATAAATGATTTTTTTTAAATATTTAAAAAAATATGTTTTATTAAACCATGGGTCAAGCATGCCATGAAAAAAAATATAAAAAAATTTTTTTTTGTCTTTGGCTACCTTCCATACTGCATAATTATGATATTGCCATAAACCATGAATTATCACACAATCATAATTATTTATATTCTTATAAAGCCAGTTCTTTAATGCTGGATTGTATTGGTAGCTCAATTTTCCAGGACCTAAAGCATAAACTTTTGGTAAATTTTTATCTTTAATAAATTTTTTTTTTGGGTCATCAGAACATAATATTTCTGGATTAATTTTAAATTTTTTTAAATATCTATACATTTGTTTAATTCCTTCTATTGGACCACCACTGGCAGGATCACATGATGATATAACATGAAGTAATTTCATTATTGTTCAACTATTTTTAATTATCTTTTGGGTAAATGTTTATAAGTAGTATCATGAAGCCTATGGCTAAAAAAGCAAAAGCGTGGACCGTAACCTGTGTAGTAATTTGGTGTAATAACAATATATTTGCTAAATAAAGACTAAAATATAATGGGAGTGCCGTCTCATGTTGTTTGTAAATTTTTTTTGATCTCATTATAAAATAAAATGACATTATAATTTTAAAAACATAAAAAAATATGCCTAAGAGTCCTCCCTCGTTAATAATTTTATCAACTTCATGTTCACCTAAGAAAAAATAATTAGTTGTAAAGTATGAAGACATGTTACTACCCAAACCTATTCCCCTTCCTAATGTAGTATAACCCTCCCAAGTCTTGGCTTCAGGTAATATTGTATCATAAATTCTAAAGATGAAGGATTCATTAACAGATTCAAATCTTACAATTGAAGCATCAATTGCTCGTTCGAATATCAAATAACATAAAAATAAAATAATAAATAAAATAAAAAAATTTGCTATGTAATTTTTACTTTTTTTATTTAATATTAATGAAATTAATATCATTACAAATGAAGTTAAGATTATAGTTCTTGATCCACTTACAATAATACAGCTAGCAAACGAAAATATAAAAATAGTTTTAATTAAAAATGAGGCTTTTTTTTTTCTTTCTAATATAAAATATAAAAAAAAAGGTGTTATAAATGAAACATATTCCCCAAATCCAGCTGTAAATGAAAAAGGACCTGTAACTCTTACTATATTATTGGCAACAGTAAAAACTGTCCCCCCTCCTACTTGTGTATTAATTATGTGATCTATTGGTAGGTAGTGCTGAATTAAAACTAGGATTGAAATTGGAAAGATTGTGTAGACAATTTTAATAAAAAAATCATCAATTTCATCAAAGTTTTGATAAATCCTAAATATTAAAACAGACAACCAAAAATATAAGACCCAAAATCTAAAACCAATAAAAAAAACACCTATTACAGTATCTTTAAGATTCAGTTGCATTACCAACCAAATCAAAACTAGAAATGTCCAGTAAATAAGTGATTTTTCTAAAATTGAATTAAAATTATAACTTTTTTTTAAAATTCCCTGTGTAATAATAAAGATTACAAATAAATCCCTAATAAGTAATACTTCGATGCTTAAACTTGGAATAAACCATTTTCTAAAAGCACCTTCTAATATTATATAAAAAAAATATACAACACATAAGTTTCTTAGGTAGCTGTTATCCTTGTTTTCATTGCTCGCATTTAATGAAATCATAAATTATCATTGATTATTTCAACTAATTTATTTTGATATTTTGGCCAACTATATTTGCTAGCTGTTATTAATGCGTTTTTTCCCATTCTTTGAATTTGCTTCGGGCGTTTTATTAGATAAGTCACCTTATGCACAATATCTTTAGCGTTGTTTGCTTTAATAAGTATAGAGTCATTGTCATTTCTAATCTCTGGTAATCCCGTTCTATTTGTTGACATCACAACCATTCCATTTGACATGGCTTCAGTAATAACTAATCCAAATCCTTCAAGCAAACTTGGTAAAATAAAAATATCATTAGTTCGGTAATGTTTCAGAAGGTTATTATAAGATAAATTTTCAATAAACTTTGCTTCAGGGAGTTCCTTATGTGCATAATTTTTTAAAGAACCAGACCCAATTATAGTTGCTGAGATCATATTTTTATGAATTTTCATTAACTCTTTTATTGATCTTATTAAATATTTTATACCTTTTCTTTCAATGAGAGAACCTACGTATAATAAATTTAGTTTTCTTTTACCATCAAACCATTGTCTCTTAGTTTTATCTATTTTATTAAAACCATAAGGCAAAATTATTATTTTTTTATTATTTATAGGAGCATTTTTTAATGTTTTTTTTACAAATTGTGTAGGTACGATAATTAAGTCAGCTAATTTTAGTTCTTGATCTAAATTTAACAATTTATACTTAGGTTCAATTGTCTCATTATTAAAAAAAAAACTTTTTGCTTTCCAATAAGTAGTAGGGAGTTCATAGATACATTTAATGTTATATCTTTTAGCCATAATAAATGTCTCTAGGGCTGAACCCTCTGAAGCATAAACAGCATTAATCTTTTGTTTGTTTTTAAATAAAATTTTAGAAGTAAAAATATCATTTTTTTCATAAAGAAAATTTACATAATCTTTATTAAAAATTTTAAATAAAGCTCTTTGAAAAAATTCTAAAAAAGCTGATGTTGAATAAATTTTTGTTGTAATATGATTAAAATTTCTCTTATTGAGAAAATTTTTAATTGTTTTAGGTAGAATATTTAATGGAAATTTTTTCGTATCAAAATTAATACTTGTAGTAAATCCAAATAACATATTTTTTTTTTTAAATGCTAAGATTGCATTTCTGGTGCCTTGATGTGCAGTAGGATGGCTAATTAATATCTTCATAAGTTTATTTAACTAAACTATTTATTTTGTTCGAACTTTTTAATATATTATGTTTTTGATACCAATTAAAAATATTTTTACTAATACTATTATTTTTATTAATTGACTTAGGTAATGATGACAAATAATGATAATTTTCTTTGATTATAAAACCTTCACTTTTCTTATCGCTTAGTATGGGTATTATGCCATGAGCTGCATAAGCATTAAATACACCACTTTTATCTATATAATCCAGATTATAAGATAATAAACCATATTTAGTTTTTTTAAAAATTTTATATATCTGATCTTCCAATAATGGTCCTAATATTTGAACCTCGTTAACCATCAATTTTTTTTTAATTTCATCATTTAATATTTTTGGACCTACATCTATTATTTTAATTTCGTTTTTTTTTGCCCAAATAAACAGTTTATTGTTAAATTCTTTATATGTATTAATTCTTGTTTCACACATCCCAAACACAACAATTATATTTTCTCTTTTGCGATTAAGTTTTAGCATTTCACCAATATTTGAAAACGATGGTAGATAAAAAATCTTTTTTTCTATACTAAGCTTTTCAAAGTATTTTTTAGTAGATATAAAAGAATAATCTGAAACTTTAAGAAGTTTTTTAAAAATGAATTTCTGCAAAAACTGTGTCCAAAAAGCAGTTCTCCAGGGATAATAGCTCACCATGTAAAGTTCATGAAAAATTATTATGATTTTATTTACTTTTTTTTTTAAATAAATGATTTCTTTTAAGAGCCAATATGGTGCTCCTCTATTTGAATAACCATATCCAGAGTATTGTAGGATAATAATATCTGACTTAACGTATTTTTTTTTTTTAATATTATTGACCCCTTTTTTAATTTTTATTATCTCTATTTTATTTCTATCTTTTAGAATATTTGCAAGTTTTGTCGTATGATCCTTCACACCACCATTTTCATCAGGGGTAATAAATATCAAATTTTTTGTCATTAAATTTTTATTTTTTTGATAAGACTTAAAGATATTTTATCAATTGTATTAATCATTAAAAATACATTCACTATATACAATATAACACAAACATATATTGCCAAAATATTATCAATTATTTCAATGTTATTAAAACGATAAAAAGCAAAAAATAATAAACTTACCAATAAACTTAATAATGCATGATTAAAAATTTTTTTATTGTATTTAAATTTTTTTTTTTTAAAAAAAATATCAATTATAATGTAATTAAATATAAGTTCTACTAATTCACCTATCAATAATGCAATGCCAAAACTTAATATTTTAAGTGTGTCAAAAAGAAAATAAATAGCTGTGATTATTAATAGATTTTTAATTGCTGTTATAAGAAATTTTTTTTTTACTAAATTGTTTCCAGTTATAACAACTCTAAAAGGGAAACCTATAGAGGAAATTAAGACCGTTGTTATTAATAATATATAAATTTCAATATTAAATTCTATATTTCCCAACGTCCAAACATTAAACAAATCTTCAATAAAAAATTGCAAAATAATTATTACAGGAAAGACAATTATTATAATAAACATGTAATAAAGTTCAAAATTCATATTTAATTTTTTTGAATTATTATTAGAAAAATTACTCATAACTTCAGTTAAAAAAGGTATCCTAATCGTATCTAGAGCTTTCATAATCATATTTGTAACCGTTCTTATTGTGGTGAAAATTACTAATGTTGCTGGGTTAGCTAAGGCAGTAATAATTACTCTCATACCATTTGCACTTATACTTTCAATTATATTGCTGACTGTTATCCAAATTGAATTTAAAAAATCATGAAACCCTCTTAATAAGCTAACAGATTCATATTTAATCTTTTCTTTTTTTAAAATGAAATAAAAAATTACATACTCACCTAAATGAAAAATAATTTCTGTTATCAGCATAGCTATAAAAGTGGTTATTAGGGTGGTATCATAGAAATATATGGCGCAAACTATTACTAATTGTGTTAAAAAAATTCTTATTGATGCTACCCAAGTAAGTATGGGCAAGTAACCAAAAATGCTTAATGCATGCGTAAAAAATGGTGCAACCGAATATGTAAATAAAGAATAAATTCCATATAAAAAAATTGCTAATGTCCATTCATTTTTAATTGTTTCTGAGATATTTAGTGTACTTGCTATAAATTGATAATTAAGATCTATAGTCAAACATAAAATAAGCACTACAGAAATTAATACTGTAAATGGCAAACTTGAAGTTATATTTGTTGAAATAATTTTTTTTTTTTTAATACCAAGCTTTAAATTTTTACCATAGATATATTCTTGAATTCCTAAAATTGGAGTATTGATGTAACCCATAACACCTAAAAGTAAAATCCAAGCTCCAAACGTTTCAATATTCCATTTTGACAGCATTATTGGTACTGAAATAACGGTAAAAACTAATAAAACAAATATATCAAACCATTTTGCTGCTGTACTTATTATAAAACTTTTTATTTTCATTCTGATTTAACTATACTATTGTAAATCATCCTCGAAATCATAATCACCTGGGGCAAAAAGTGTGCCTGATATGCCAAATGAGTGAATTGCAACTACTGTAAGGGTTCCTGTTCCAGTAAATCCACCATTAAAATTATTACCACTACTTATAGTGTTTGAAACTGAGATAATACCTCCATTATTTGCAATATTACCTCCACTTCCACCACCACCAGTTATACCTTTAATATAAACTGTGTTTGCTCCAATATTTAATATAGCTCCAGCAGTATTTGCTAAAGTCACTGTATTGTAAAACGA
>TARA_B110000503_G_scaffold2295_1_pt1 | contig 17885 bp, 20 predicted proteins | sample TARA_B110000503 | Tara Oceans TARA_B110000503 (sample SAMEA4397472) | marine metagenome | biome: Polar Biome; feature: [SRF] surface water layer (ENVO:00010504); material: water (ENVO:00002006), including particulate matter (ENVO:01000060) such as... | depth 5 m | reverse complement strand
ATCCCAGGGGTGTGGACATGCATAGGATCCAATTCACCTGGCTCAACAATTTCCTCCACCTCCATGACTGTAATCTTGCCAGCAGTTGCCGCCATAGGGTTAAAGTTCATAGCTGTATGGCGATAGATTGCATTGCCAAAGCGGTCTGCCTTCCAGGCTTTAACAATAGCAAAGTCTCCCGTAACAGATTCTTCAAGAATATATTTACGTCCATTAAATTCACGTACATCTTTTCCTTTGGCTATATCGGTTCCGAATCCAGTGGCCGTATAAAAAGCAGGGATGCCAGCACCGCCCGCTCTCATTTTCTCTGCTAGCGTGCCTTGTGGAGTTAACTCCACCTCTAGCTCGCCAGAAAGAAGCTGCTCTTCGAACATCTTATTTTCACCCACATACGAAGACACCATTTTTTTAATCTGATGATCTTCTAAAAGAATTCCAAGGCCAAGACCATCACAACCGCAGTTATTGGAGATAATTGTCAACTCCTTGGCGCCCATCTTTTTGATTTCTTTAATTAAATTTTCAGGGATACCACAGATACCAAAACCACCTGAAATAACGGTCATTCCATCTTCTAGGCCCGCCATCGCTTCCTCGTAGGTGTTAACCACCTTGTCGAAACCTGCCATGAAACTAACTCCTTTATTAGATTTTCTGTTTTTCTAGGGCGCCCGATCCCAAGCTTTTAACAACTGTGTGGAGCATCCTATATGAAGCCATATTTATCAAGATTAAAATTCTAATAGATGGATTTATATCCTATACGTTGGAATCTTTGATTGGCTGAACCAGCACCCAAGGCTTTACAACTACCGACCATAATACAGTGTCGCCACTCAACCATTCTAGAGCTTGCTGGTCACTGACCTTATTCACCAGATTTTCTGACATCCATTGCTGAACTTTCAGCTTATTATCTAGACAGATATCCAAAGCCACATCAATCAAATCAAGCTCTGAAGATACATAAATAACTGCACCGTTAGCAAAAAAGGTTTCTACCTCTTTCCAATAAATATTTGCTGTTTCAGCATTTAATTCTTCTCGGTCCATTATAAAACCTAATGTTGTGTAGTAGCCAAAAATTCCTGATCAGTTGTTATTTCAAATATAGCAACACATAGCTTCACACTTAAGCAACTTCTCCGGCAGCAAAGCCAGATGCCCAAGCCCACTGAAAATTAAAACCCCCAAGATGGCCAGTGACATCTAAAATTTCACCAACAAAATACAATCCAGGCCTCCTCTTGCTTTCCATAGTCTTGGATGAAACCTCACTAGTTTCAACCCCGCCAAGTGTAACCTCAGCAGTACGATAACCTTCTGTCCCTGATGGCTTTAACTCCCAGCTATGAATGCTATCAGCAAGGGTTTTAATTAATACCTCCGAAAGCTCAGCAATAGGGACTTCTTTTTTCTCCAACCACCAACACTTCTCAAGCTCTAATACTAAATTTCTTGGCAGTAATTGAGAAATAATTGTTCTCAACATTACCTTGGGTTGCTCAACTTTTTGCTTGACTAGATACTGAAAAAAATCTGTAAATGGTAGTAGATTCAGCTTAATAGGCTGTCCTTCCCTCCAATAACTTGAAATTTGCAATACTGCAGGGCCACTTAAGCCACGATGGGTAAACAATACATTCTCCAAGAACTGATGCTTGCCAACCGATAAGCGTACTGGCACCGACAAGCCAGACAATTTTTCTGACAATAATTTAAAATTATCCGTAAAAGTAAAGGGCACCAAGGCTGGGCGCAGTGAGGTAACCTTATGTCCAAATTGTTCTGCCAAACGATAACCTATATCAGAGCCCCCTAGTGTTGGAACCGAAAGCCCTCCAGACGCTACAACCAAAGACTTGGCCGTAAAATTTCCCTGATTTGTACATAGCGTAAAATTTTTCTCAGAACACTCCGTAGTATCATATGTCTCAATTAAACATCTTGTTTTAATTGTTACTTTTGCTTTCTCAGCCTCTATCAGTAGCATGTGAAGGATATCTTTTGACGAGCTATCGCAAAATAGCTGCCCTAGAGTTTTCTCATGGTACTTAATATCATGTTTGCGGACTAGTTCTATGAAATCCCATTGAGTATAGCGACTCAAAGCAGATTTACAGAAATTTAAGTTATCTGATAAAAAACTATCTGACTCAACATGCAAATTAGTAAAATTACAGCGGCCACCACCAGACATTAGTATTTTCTTGCCTGGCTTATCCGCAGATTCCAGCATTAAAACTCGACGCCCGCGCTTGCCAGCTGTGATGGCGCACATTAATCCAGCAGCCCCAGCCCCAACAATGATTATATCCCAAGCATCCAACTACATCTCCTTACCTAAACTAAGAACATACACATTTTATGAGGCGCAGACAAAAGATACCATAGACGCTAGGCTTATCTGGTTAAGTTAAAAGAATTAGCAGGGCAGGCCTGAATGTTTAGCTGCACTTACCATGAGAAGTTTTTTGTCCCGAGCAAAAGATTTTATCTCAGCTTCGCGCTTAGAGGCACTACTACGATCATGCCCGGACTCAATAAAAACAATCTTTTCAGGTTTTCTACCCTGAAAGTACTTAGCCCCTTGCTTGCTAGTCAAGTGTTGCTGAAATCGTCGATGCACATCTGTGGTTATCCCAGTATAAAGAGACCCATCGCTAGCCTTGACCATGTAGACAAACCAAAGACTGGGAAGTTTAGGCATCAGGACTCCTGATATTTTGGTTCCAGCCTGGCGTGGCAATATCGACAAAGATAGCAAGCCTGGCCACGCAAACATTTATTGTGCCGGTAAGCGCCGAGCTGATGGATTTTGCAGTCGCAAATATATTCAAATCTTCGATGTCTATAACAGGGTATGCCTGTCATATCAAAATCAGCAGTGACACTACTGTCAGCTCCAAAGAGCTGCATTACAGCCTTCCACTCCAGCCCATGAGGTTTCACTTTTCGAGGCTGATGGAGGCAGCTAACCAAATAATGCGCCACCTCATGAGGTACTGTTACAGCTAAGTTTTCTTCATAATATTTAGCAAAAATCCAAGGGTTATAACGAATTTTTCTTGATTTTTCTTGTTTGCCTATAGATGAAGACTGCCATTTGTACATGCCTGCTGTTCTTCCCTTTAAGTCAAACGCAACAGGGATCATGTCAAAGTTTTGATTAAAATATTTTGAGCCTAGTTCAATAAAATGCCTAGTATGCCCTATAACTTGATTCTGCCTTGAATCACCAATAGGGGTTATAATGACGAAATCTATTTTGGCTGAAGAAACATTCATCAGTGAATTGTACCTGATAAAAAAATAGCTTCGTACTTAGAATACCTATAAATTGATGTATGAAAAAATTGAAAAAAAATTAACTAAAAAATGTATCACCCTATGAAATACGATTTACATTGCCATAGTAACTGTTCAGATGGAACGCTTACGCCAACAGAGTTGGTTGGCCGAGCCATAGAGATGGGAGTCCAAGCGCTTGCTATTACAGACCATGATACAATCAATGCCTACCATCACATCAACCCAAAAGAAAGTCCACAGATCAAAATCATCCCTGGTATTGAATTCTCAAGTTGCTGGGGCAAAATGAATGTTCATATTGTTGGGCTCAACGTTCAACTTGATAGCGATGCTTTAAAAACAGGAGTTGCTTTCCAAAATACAGCAAGGCAAAAAAGAGCGGTTATGATTGCAGATAAGCTTGATCAGCTAGGCTTTAAAGGGGCCCTCGCTGGAACAACAGCTATTGCCAATAATGGCAACATTGGTCGTCCTCATTTTGCACAATACTTAGTTAATATTGGGGCCGTCTCTGATATCAACCAAGCTTTTAAAAAATTTCTTGGGTCAGGAAAACCTGGTGATATAAAACAGTTTTGGGCAAATATTCCACAAGTTGTCCAATGGATTAAAGAAGCAGGTGGAACCGCGGTATTAGCTCATCCAAAAAAATATCAACTAACTCGAATCAAACTCAAACATCTGCTAGATGAGTTTATTGAGGCTGGAGGCCGAGGCATGGAGGTAATCTCGGGAAGGCAAGACGCTGCCATCACGAAAGATTTGGCCGGTCTTTGCGTAGAAAAGAAACTACTAGCATCCTGCGGATCTGACTTTCATCAGCCGGGGCAAGCGTGGGCCGAATTAGGTCACATCCCTGAATTACCTAAAGTATGCCCACCTGTATGGGATTACTGGTAGAGCTGACTACAGTCAACACTGATGCTATACTAAAAAAAGTTTAACTATGGCGAATAATTGTGAATAAAATACCAACCAAAGCAGATTTAAGAGATGAACTACAAAGACAGATTGATCAATTCACCTGCAAGGGCGGAAAAATAGAGAAAATAGACAAAGGCGTTACTGGTAGAGAGAGCCCTCACGCAAGTCTGAAAACACCGCTATTTAATGAGCCAAAAATAACTCGAACCCCGCTGACAGATGTGATTGCTGCTTTGGATGCTAGAAGCAAATCAAAATCTGCACTTAAGCAAAAAAGTAAGCCCAAACCCAAAGAAAAAATAATCTATGATGACTTCGGTGAGCCGTTAAGAAAAGTATGGACAAATCCACAATAGCCAAAAAAGTTACACGCGCACCCTTATAAGGGTGCGTAAACTTAATGCAAAATTTTAAAAATTACACTGATTACATGAGCTCGCCTCTTGGCATTATAAAAATCGAAGCATCAAAATATGGCATAACAGGCATTGAATTCAGCGGTCAGGAGAATATTCCTTCCTTAGGCTGCAGACTAATTGAACAATGTATAGTAGAGCTAGCTGAATATTTTTCAGGAAGACGAAAAATATTCAGTCTACCCTTAGATCACAAGGGTACTAATTTTCAAAATTCTATTTGGTCCGCACTGCAAAATATCGTTTTTAGCGAAACTACTTCTTATGGGGAAATTGCCAGCATGGCAGGTAAGCCTGAAGCTATTCGGGCCGCAGGGACTGCTCTCAAAAAAAACCCTATTGCTATTATTATCCCCTGTCACCGCGTTATTGGAAAAAATGGTACATTAACAGGGTATTCCGGTGGGCTGAAAAGAAAATCTTGGTTACTCGCACATGAAGATTATTATAAAGACCAACCATTATTCGATAATAATTAATGCTGATGGCCTCCAATACCATGCGCATGGCCATGGTTAATTTCTTCCTGAGTAGCTTCACGAACCTCGATAACCTCAATATCAAATATAACTGTCTTCCCCGCTAGGGGGTGGTTGGTGTCTAAATCGACATTAAACTTGCCCACCTTAACAACCACTCCTTGGCGCACTCCACCATCTGTTTGGATTGATACAGCCATGCCGACTTTTGGTGTTATCTTCCCCATCAAATGTTTAATAGGGACGCGCTGATGTCGACCTTTCTCTCGAATACCAAAACTTTCCTCTGGAAGCAAAGTTACGCTAAATACATCTCCAGTCTCTTTTTCTGCCATGACAGCTTCCAGTGCAGGTGTAATAGCATGGCGGCCGTGCAAGTAAGCACTAGGGTTACCAGTATAAGAGCTCTCCAACTCTTCTTGGGTTGCCGCATCGCGCAAACGATAGTGGAAACTCACAATAGTATTATGCTTAATTTTCATTGGGCCCTCCTTTGCTTGTATCTATATTATTAGGCTCTATTATACTCATGACCAACAAAAATATTTACCAGATATCACCTAAAAAAATAATTTTCTATGGCAAATAATCATCGTGTATCAATCTGGGCCTGCCCAGTGTGTAAATTACCGCTAACAAAACCATGTATTGGTCCTGAAAAAAAATCAGAAAAAACATTAACTCATCAGTGGCTGTGTGATAACCAGCATAGTTTTGATATTGCAAAAGAAGGCTACATCAATCTCTTGCTGCCGCAACAAAAACGCTCGTCTTCTCCGGGCGATACCAAGTTTATGGTAAGTAGTCGTCAGAATTTTCTAAGCAAGGGCTACTATCAACCTCTCTCTGAGAAAATCACTGAATTAGCTAGCAGCCACTTGGAAACCAATTCAATTTTACTAGACAGTGGCTGCGGCGAAGGTTACTACTTACAGCAACTCCTAGCGCGCAAAAATGACATTCATGTATTCGGAATAGACATATCAAAAGAGGCGACAAAAATTGCGAGTCGTCTCATAAAAAATGGGTATTTTGCTGTGGCAAGTAGCTTCAATTTACCTATTTTAACCAATTCAGTTGACTGCTTGTTAAGGATATTTGCACCAGGGGATAACATAGAGGCAGCACGAGTATTAAAAAAAACAGGTGTGTTAATTATTATTTCACCAGGTCCTAGGCACTTGTTTGCACTAAAAAAATTACTCTATAAAGAAGCTAGGGAACATACATCTCAAGAGGCGCTTGATAATTTTTCACTTTTAGACGAGAAAAAGGTTAGCTATCAGCTTGAGATAAAAGACACTAAACAGATCGGCCAATTAGTATCGATGACGCCGCTCTACTGGCAGACTGGCAAAACAAGTCAAGCCAGCTTGAATATTTTAACATCACTAAACACAGAAATAGATTTTGTGATTCGAATCTACCGTCCCATTAAAGATAACGCATGGGCCACCGCATCTATCAAACAATAACTCTTTATCGTCTATGCAACAGCAAAATAGAGCACTACAATATAAGATAAAAAATTTACACCAAAATGGGGCTCCAAATGACAACTTGCTGCAAAAATAGCAGATTTTTTGCGTCATTTTTACCTAGAACTTATATTTTACCCCTACTGATTTTTTTTATTTTCCTGGCGCCATCACCATCTATGGCAGGGCTTCCATTAAAAGGCCTTACTCTACAACACAATGAGACACTCTGGATGACAGTCGGCGGGGGATTACGTCTTCAAACTGCCTCACGCAATAGCGACAAAGACAGTAGCTCAGAATTCTCTATCAACAGCATGCGCTTATATGTCTCAGGCCAGATTCACAAGTATCTGAAATTTAATATCAATACAGAAAAATATGAAGGTGACTCAATGATGACCATTGACGCTTTATTAAAATTTGAGCTTGATCCTTCTGTTAATTTCTGGGTAGGAAGAACACTAGTGCCATCTGATCGTCCCGGGCTCAACGGTCCTTACACAGGGATGAGCTGGAACCAATACCGCCAACCTCTTTTTTCTGCTGATTATGATGGTCCTGCTGGGCAGCTAGGGCGAAGTGAAGGAGCAGTATTTTGGGGAACAAAAAAAAGATTTCAATATTTATTGGGGGCTTTTGAAGGGCTAGAGGATGATTACGGCAACAGCTCTGACCATCTATTATATGCAGGGCGACTCGCTTACAACTTCCTGAATATAGAACCACAACCCGGCTATTACTATACTAGCGCCACCCATTATGGCGCCCAAGGCAACATCTTAACAACGGCTATCACTCTTCAGTCTCAATCTGATGGTACTGGAAGCACTTCAAAATCAGGTGATTTTTCTGGGTATGCTTTTGATGTCTTCTCTGAAAGAGTTTTATCAAATCAAGGAGTGTTTAACTTTGAGTCTGGCTACAAGGAAATAGATGCAGGCTATACTCTTATATCTCGGCCGGCAGATACAACAACTAAATGTTTTTGTCTGTTTGATGGAAATACTTTTTATGCCACAGCCGGTTACTTACTTCCAGAAAAAATTGGCCCAGGAAAATTTCAGCCCTATCTTAGATATACAAAAAATAGCCCGAATGATGCAAAAAATAGCGACACAACAGAGTGGGGAATCAACTATGTCATTTTAGGACACAAAGCAAGCCTTAACCTAAACTACGCACAAGGAGATGCAAATGCTAGCGGATATGCTGGAAACAACACAGACACACTTACGCTAGGAATACAACTTCAGTTTTATTAGACTACACAGTAAGGCTAGGTTGAGGTTTTCCTTGCTTCAACTCCTCAGGCGTTGCCGCACGAACATCCAAAATTTCAATATCAAATGTTAATGTTTTGCCTGCCAAGGGATGATTGAAATCTATATCAACATTAAACTTCCCAACCTTCGCAACAGTCACAGGGCGAGTCCCTTCTACTGTTTTTAAGGGGACTACCATACCAGGTTCTAATTTTCCTTCTTGCCCAATACTTTTCCTTGCAACTCTTAATCTATTCTTGAGATTCAGTCGACCGTAAGCCATTTCGGGTTGTAGTGTCACACAAAACTTATTACCCGCCTCTTTTCCTGACATTGAATGCTCTAGTGTTTCTATCATATTTTTGTGGCCGTAAAGAAATGCACTAGGCTCTTGCCCTGTAGAACTCTCAATAATCTGGCCATCTTGGTCTGTCATTGTATGGTGAAATAAAACAATACTATTTTTTGCAATCTTCATATTTAACTCTTTCCTAATTTTTTATTCCCAGCCAAACTATCTGCATATACTCGTGCTGAAGAAAGGCTATAAATTAGCCTGTGTTCTCCCTACGCTGGGAAGATCTGATAAAAACCAGCAAGTGTTACCACCCTCAGAGGAATATCAAACAACCGCGACATCCATTGATCTGTTAGCAGTTCAGTTTTATGCCCATCCGCAAAAATTTTTCCGTCTCGCATCAAAATCACACGTTCTATTTCTGGTGGTATTTCATGGATATGATGAGTGGCCAGCAAAATAGTTTTTCCTTGGCCAAGCAGCCCTCTAAGGATATCAAGGTATTGATAGGTTGCACTTAGATCCAAGCCACTTGTGGGCTCATCAAAAATCATATGGTCCGGTTCATGAATCAAGGCGCGGCCCAGCAAACAACGACGCTGTTGGCCAGTAGACATCTGGCGATAAAGGCAATTTTCTAGATCCTTGATACCCAGGTATTCTAATATTTTTCCTCCACGCTTCAATTCAAGCTCGGTGATCTCTTGATGATGAAATAAACCGATGGAATTATAAAGACCAGAAACTACAACACCCAAGCCACTAATATCAGGAACGAATCCTACCTGCAAATCAGCTGATATTAACCCTATTTTTTCTCTGAGCTCCCAAAGAGTTGGCGTCTCCATACCCAGTATTTTTACAAAGGAATTATTTTGAGCAACCGGATAAATCTCTCGAGATAAGAGCTTCAGTAAAGTACTTTTACCTGCCCCATTAGGGCCAATAATAGCACAACTTTGTCTATTTTCTATAGATAGCGAAAAACCATCAAATACTTTTTTTTCATCACGATAAACAGTCGCATTGAGAATATCTAAAAGCTTGGGATGTGACATCAGCGGAGCCTTTTTTAATGCACTTCCTCACCTCTGGCCTGTTTATCTGCATGGTAAGAGGAGCGGACCAGTGGCCCAGAAGCCACATATTTAAATCCAATGCCGTACCCATATTCCGCATACTCAGAAAATTCGTCTGGGTGCACAAAACGAGCAACCGGGAGATGATTTTTAGACGGCTGTAAATACTGGCCAATTGTTATCATATCAACATCATGGGCCCTGAGATCGTCCAATGTACGCAATAACTCATCTTTAGTCTCGCCGAGTCCCACCATTAAACCAGATTTAGTGGAGATATTCGGATTATAGCGCTTGTAGTCCTGCAATAATTTAAGGGACCAATCGTAATTAGCGCCGGGTCGAGCCTCCCGATATAAACGGAAAACAGTCTCCAGGTTATGATTAAAGACATGAGGGGGTGTTGCCGTCAGAATTTCCAAGGCTGTCTGCATGCGTCCACGAAAATCTGGGACTAGCACCTCCACCTGAAGATTAGGACTTAAAGCCTTTGCTTCGCGGATACAGTCAGCAAAATGTTGTGCGCCACCATCCCTCAAATCGTCACGATCCACTGAAGTAATTACAACATATCGCAACTTCATTTCATAAATAGCCCTAGCTAGACTCTTAGGTTCATTTAAATCAAGCGGGTTTGGTTTGCCATGACCCACATCACAAAATGGGCATCGACGAGTACAGATGTCTCCCATAATCATGAAGGTAGCTGTACCATTGCCAAAACATTCACCAAGATTGGGGCAAGCAGCTTCTTCGCAAACAGTAGTTAGCTTGTTTGCTCGTAAGATATTTTTAATTTCTTGAACTTTAGGTGAAGATGATATGCGAATTCTCATCCAGTCAGGCTTGCGAAGGATTGTTTCAGTGGGTATCACTTTTACTGGTATACGCTCTACCTTTTCAGCACTGCGGAGTTTTTCTCCTTGCTTGATACGTCGCGTACGCTTAGGGGGAGCTGCATTAGGATCCATCATATAAAATTTACTCAAACAAGTTTCTGGCTAGACTATTTCAGTCATAGAAGAAGCACACATGCCATCACCATGTTGCAGTTAATGGTCTAATGTAAATTCGACCTTGTGTTCATTATAACCCAAATTTTGGGCCAAAATATTTGAAATGTACTCAAAAATATCAATCAAAGAGACTCTTTCCTCTAAAAAATCAACCATTTGGGCCATAGGGATACCCAAGCCGCAGGGATTAATTCTTGACCAAGGATCCATATCCATATCAATATTTAAATTAAACCCATGGTAACTGTAGCCACGACGAATCCTCAGACCTAAAGATGCGATCTTTTTGACTTCACCAGCATCTTCTGTCGCATCGCCTACAAAAACTCCTGGAGCTTTAAGATCTGTTGTCGCCTTGATATCCCAATATGCTAGAGTTTCTATTATCGATTTTTCAATTAAAGTCACAATGTCCCTCACACCAAGGCCAAGACGCCGCATATCTATCAACATATATCCAGTAATTTGACCTGGAGCATGATAGGTCACATGCCCACCTCGATCACTTTGAACAACTGGTATATCTCCAGGCGCAATGAGATGCCTCTTGTTTCCCGCTTGGCCTTGAGTGAATACAGGGAAATGCTCTAACAGCCAAATTTCATCTGGCGTACTTTTTTGTCGTTCTGATACAAAGGACTTCATCGCCGAAAAGATATCAAGGTATTGACAACAACCTAGATGGCGAATAATTAAAGGCAACACAGGGGCCTGTCGCATCAAAATCTATATAACCATTTTAACCAAGGGATTAATCTTTAGATCATCAAACAAGGATTGCAGCTGATCAACGCTGGTAGCCGTTATGATCACAGTGATTGCCTGAAAAGTGCCATTTTTGCTATTTCTAATAGTTATTTTTGATTGATCGAAGCCAGGAGAATAGACTTCTATAATTGCCGTCACCAATCTATATAGATTAGGTCCGGCCTCACCTAAAACTTTAATAGGATAATCGCAAGGATACTCAATTTTAGGGACCCCTAGCAATTCATCTCTTGTGATGTCTTCTATGGCAATCAATTTTAATACATCTTGGTCGCTCATTCCTCTGAGGAGCCACTAAACCATATTTCAATTGCGTCCCATAATCTCATGAATAAGTTAGCCTCACCTATTGCTTTCTGAGCACTCACAGGGAAGTCAAGCAGTGGTTCACCCTCTAAACTGATAGAGATTCTGGCGATCTCTTGTTTTTCAAAAATTGGTGCCTCAATGATCTCATCTAACAATATCTTAGCATTAAGATCTTTCTGGGAACCCTTGGGTATGGTGAGGTAGACGTCCTCAGACACAATAAGATTTACCTTATCTTCAGTGCCATACCAAACTCGTGCACCTTCTTCTACGACATCGCCAGCAGAATAAATTTTACCTGTTTCGTAGTAGCGAAACCCGTAAGCCAAAAGCTTTTGGGACTCCTGCGCTCTAGCCTCCTCAGTATGAGCCCCCATCACTACGGAAATAAGTCTCGTACCATTTCGAATAGCTGAAGCTACAAGGCAATACCCGGCTTCTTCTGTATGTCCAGTTTTCAAGCCATCGATCGAGCTATCGCGCCAGAGTAGCTGATTGCGATTAGGTTGATTTATGCCATTGTATTTAAAATATTTTTCCGAATAAATTCCATAATAGCGAGGGTGGTTTTGTATTAGCGCACGTGACAACAACGCTAAATCTCTGGCTGTGGTTAAATGACCTTCATCAGGCCAGCCAGTAGCATTACTATAGTGCGTGCCAGACATCCCAAGCAGCGCGGCCTGCTGATTCATAACATCAGCAAAAGCGCCTTCACTGCCGGCAAGATATTCAGCCAGCGCTATGGAAGCATCATTGCCGGACTGGACAATCACCCCACGCAATAAGTCAATTACAGAAACAGATGTTCCCTCCCGAACCCACATTTTGGATCCGCCCTTTTTCCAAGCAGTTACACTAATAGGAACTTGATCATCTTCTGTTATTTTGCCGCTATCTATATCTGATGCCACAAGATAACTGGTCATGATTTTTGTCAGACTAGCAGGGGGAAGCTGATGATCTGCATTATGCTCAATCAGCACTTTGCCGGTGTTTGCATCTATTAAAATCCAAGCATTAGCTGCTAGAGTTGGTGGTGCTGGCATTAACATTTTCCCATGAACAGATGCAGCAAAACTCAACAGAAAAAATACTGGCCAGAGAATTAACATTTTTTTTCGCATAAAAATAACTCGCTTCATAAGATAGTTAGGTCGAATGGTAAACAACATAATGGATCAATAGGGTGCTCGCATTGCCCAATTAAGTAGCCTTTAAATATATAATAATTCTAACATGGGCTCGGTCTCTTATCAGCAAAATCACTGGTATACCAAAAATTTCCCTATCTGTTCATGTTTCTCAATAAGAGTAGTTATTTCTTTTATCTGTACCTTGTCTTTTACGGGGCCAATAATTACCTTGAATAAAATCTGAGGTTCACTGTAATGATGCATGTTAATGGGGTGTCTAATCCACTTTCGCAATCTATCAATAAGGCTGTTAGCAGCAGCTTCTGAACTAAAAGCAGCCACCTGAATAAAGGTGTCGGAAATAACCTCACCCTCTTTCATAGCAAACTTTATGGCAAAAGATGGATCGGCGCTCTGTAATTCTATCCTCCCGTTTTTGTCCGCAGACCTAGGTTCGTCATCTAGTTTTTTTTGATATTCAATAGGGTCGATAGCCTCGACTTCAACATCAACAGTGCCCCTAGAAAAATAGCCCAATTTTTTTGCCGCAACAAATGAAAGATCAATTATCCGATCCTCATGAAAAGGCCCTCTATCATTTACACGAACGATAGCGCTTAAACCGTTCTCCAGATTTGTGACTCTCACATAGCTTGGAATAGGCAAACTTTTGTGTGCGGCCGTCATGCCGTACATATTATAGAATTCACCATTAGATGTTTTTCGACCATGAAATTTATATCCATACCAAGACGCTATTCCTCGCTCTTTGTAGCCAACAGAAGAAGAGAGGACCCGATATGTTTTTCCCATAACCACATATGGACTAAAGTTGCCTGCCTTTGTAATCAATTCTACTTTTGGTATAGCGTCAGCAACGCTTGCAATATCAAAATTGATGCTTGGAATATCATTTTCTGGGGGCGGCCCGTCTTGAGGCACTTGACCACTGCTATTTTTAACACCAGGCTCACTGCAGCCGATCAGTACAGAAAAAATAGGAGCCAGAATGGCATATCTGAACGATTTTTGTGTATTGCAAAACCAGGTTTTGATGGGATGCTTACCTCTGATCCTTGGCTATTCGCGCCACAATTAACTGGCTTAGTTCATGCACTGCCATTGCGTACAGATGGCTATGGTTGTATCGAGTAATGACGTAGAAATTATGGAGTCCCAACCAAAACTCTTCTCCATTCATGCCTTCCAGCAAGACTGGTAAAGCTTTAGATTCAGCCGGCAATATCTGGATAGGAGAAAATCCTAACACTCCTAACTCACCAATAGTTTTATTCAGTTGAAGCTTATTAACCAGAGATAAGTCATGGCCTTTAGAGAAACTAGCAGAAACAATCACTTTTTCACCCATCCTCCAGCCATGGCGTGAGAAGTAGTTAGCCACACTGCCTATGGCATCAGTTTCATTATTCCATATATCTGAGAATCCATCACCATCAAAATCGACAGCATAGCTACGATAACTGCTAGGTATAAATTGACCGTAGCCCATCGCCCCTGCATAGGAACCACTGAAAATCAAAGGATCTTGATTTTGTTCTGCGCATAACAATAAAAAATTCTCTAATTGTTTAGTAAAAAATACACTGCGCTTCGGGTAATCAAATGATAATGTCGTTAGTGCATCAATGACACGGTAATTTCCCTTATTTCGACCATAAGAGGTTTCCACGCCAATAATTGCGACTATTACTTCTGGAGCCACATTATATTTTTTGGAGGCCCTAGCTAAAGCATCAAAGTTTTCAAGCCAAAACTGGATCCCTTGATCAACTCGTCTCTCTTGAATAAAAATGTTTCGATATTGCGCCCAAGTTTTAACCTTCTCTGCAGGGCGAGTGATTGCATCGATAATGGATTGCTGTTTGTTTGCATTTTGCAGCAATGATTCAACATAAGAGCGATCCAGCTTATGTTCGTTCACCATTCTATCTACAAACACATGTGCATCGGGATGCACTGAATAGTCAGCCAGCACAGATAGAGGAACCAGAAAACATGCAGCAGTAAAGACAAAGATTGTTCTTACATATACTTTCATATCCAACTATTCCCTAAGATGTACCGATAAGTAAATCTGGTGGTGCTTAGTAAGCTACCTACCACGCTTTTTTTCTATATCATTTTTCTCTGTACTAATAGCCATCAAAATACCAAACCCGCACATCAACATCACAACAGATGTTCCACCTACGCTCATGAAAGGTAGCGGCACACCGACCACAGGTAGAATGCCTGACACCATGCCCATATTCACAAAAATATAAACAAAAAATAAAATCGTATAGCTCCCCGCAAATAACATGCCAAACATGCTCTGTGCTCGAACACTAATAAAAAGACACCTTGCAATAAGGGCCAAGTATAAAGCTAGAAGCAACAGCACCCCAAATAACCCAAACTCTTCTGCAAAAACAGCAACAACAAAATCCGTGCTACTCTCTGGAAGAAAATCCAATTGAGACTGAGTACCATGCCCCCAACCTTTGCCGTTGAAACCGCCAGAACCAATAGCAATAGTAGATTGAATAATATTCCAACCTGCGCCAAGCTTGTCAGACTCTGGATCAAATAAGGTAATAATTCTTTGTTTCTGGTAATCATGCAACATGTATAACCAGCCTATGGGTATTATCACAGCTAACGACAGGAAAGAAAAAATTAAATAACGCCATGGCAGCCCACTCAAAAATAATACAGAAAGTCCTGCAATCACGACCAAGATTGCTGTCCCTAAGTCAGGCTGATTTACAATTAAGCCTACAGGGATGACAATGAATAACAATGATGAAAAAATATACTTAAAACTAGTAGGAAAAGATCTTCTGGCCAGATAGCTAGCCAGAAACAAGGGAAGCGCAATCTTAATAATCTCCGAAGGTTGAAACTGAATACCTATACTGAGCCAGCGCTGTGAACCATTTTTCTCTATGCCTAACAATGACACCATTAATAACAATAAAACGCCTCCCAAATAAGGGACAAATGCCCAGCGTTCAAAAAAACGAGGGTGAATTTGAGCTATTATAAGCATTGCGATAAACCCAATACCGAACCGAACAAGCTGAGACTTTACAAGAGAAATATTTTGACCGCTGGCACTCAAAAGTACCAATAGTCCCACCGTAGCCAGAATAAAAAGCAACCCCATCATAGGAATATCGCAATGAAATCTATTCCACTGGCTACAAGCACCATAAAAAGCGGAGTTTCCTGAACTCATTCGTCGGACAAAATCATTTCGAGACATCATGATCCCCTGATGTCTCAGGATAAAAATTCATATAAGCATCCATAATTTTTCTAGCAACAGGGGCGGCCTGGGAGGACCCAGATCCAGCATTTTCTATAACTATCGCTACTGCAATCTTTGGGTTTACTGTTGGGGCAAAGGCTATAAATAAAGCATGATCACGATTACGTTTTGCAGTAGCTGCTGCATCGTATTTCTCTTCTTGTTTGATGTTGATCACCTGCGCAGTGCCAGTTTTTCCCGCAATATTGTAGTCAAGACCATTGCTTATACCTCTCGCGGTGCCTTTAGGGTCATGTACAACACCCTCCATCGATTGTTGTACATAATTCCAATGACTTTCTGAGATTTCAATTTTTCTCTTTACTGGTAAAATATTCTGTTGATTTTGAACCAACTGCGGTGTGCGTATTTCGCCCCGACTTGCTATGCCTGCGGTCATAACAGCCAACTGCATAGGAGTGGCTAGAGTATACCCTTGCCCTATACTTACATTTACGGTGTCACCTGTATACCATTGCATGCTCTTAGCTTCCTGTTTCCAGGACCGTGATGGCATAATTCCCTTCCGCTCAAAAGGCATATCAATACCGGTCTTTTGTCCAAGCCCAAAAGCCGAGCCGTAGCGATCAAAGGTATCAATGGACATAAGACTGGTCAGATTATAAAAAAAAGTATCACAAGATTGAATGATTGCGTCACGCAAGCGAATATTATTGCCATGCCCTTCTTGTTTCCAGTCTCGGTATTTGTGCTCTGAATTAGGTAACTTAAAATAACCAGGATCACTTATTCTATAGTTTTCGTTAATCACACCTTGATCTAGTGCAGCCAAAGCATAAACAGGCTTCACGGTCGATCCTGGGGGGTATTGTCCGCCCAAAACTCTATCAAACAAAGGCAACTGCAATGAATGAGTTAACGCATTATAATTTTTATAGCTTATGCCAGAAACAAATTCATTTGGATTAAAGCTTGGAGCGCTAGCCATCGCAAGGACCCCTCCGGTGTCAATTTCTATAACTACAATGGCTCCTTTTTCTCCCTTCAGTAGCTCATAAGCTTGATGTTGCAGCCGATGATCCAAATGTAGATGTAAATCCTTTCCATCAATAGGATTATCGTGCTGAAGCCGCCTCATTACACGACCTCGATTATTAACCTCGACCACCTGATAGCCAACTCTACCTAGGAGATCATCTTCATACTTTTTTTCTATTCCAGTTTTTCCTAAAACAAGAGTTCCTGCATAGAGAACAGAATCCAATCCGTCAATTTCATCCTCATTTATATGCCCCACATATCCAAGCACATGAGCAAAATTCTGCCCAAAAGGGTACTCTCTTAATAACTTAGCAGTCACCAAGATACCCTGAAGATGGTATTCATTAACAGCAATTATTGCCTGATCTTCTTCGCTCAAGTCAAGCTTCAATAGAACTGGCTCGAAAGATCGTCGTCGCCTATTTAATTGCTTGTAAAACTGATTTTTTTCTTTATCAGATAGAGTGATCAGACTAGAAATTTCTTCCAACAACAACCTAATATCATCAACTCTCTCACTCACAACAGACAAACTAAAGCTGGTTCGGTTCTGGGCTAACAAAACTCCGTTTCGATCGTAAACCAATCCACGCGCAGGAGGTAGAGCCTCAACCAAAATTCGGTTGTTTTCAGATTTCATCATAAATTCTTTGTATTTAACAACCTGTAAATAATAATAACGACCGAACAGGATGAAGACCAAGACCGCCATCAAAGATGCCCCAAAAAAAATCCTGGCGCAAAACTGCTGTCGCTCAAATTGAGGGGAATTAAAAGGGTGATAATCGTCCATACTTAAGATTGTAACTCTAAGATAATTTTTTTCACTGAAAAATTATCATATGACAAAAAATATCCATAAAAAAAGCGAGGCTTGCCTCGCTTTTAAAAAACACTGAAAAAATTTACAACATTATTCAGCTGCCTCTCCTGTGTCTCCCTCGTCAGCTACCGCAATATTTTGCGCCTCTGCATCTGCCTTTACTTCCTTCATGGAAAGTTTAATCCGTCCGCGGGCATCAACATCAAGTACTTTCACACGAATTTCTTGACCCTCTTTGAGGTAGTCTGTTACTTTTTCAACACG
>TARA_B110000503_G_scaffold67021_1_pt1 | contig 17933 bp, 13 predicted proteins | sample TARA_B110000503 | Tara Oceans TARA_B110000503 (sample SAMEA4397472) | marine metagenome | biome: Polar Biome; feature: [SRF] surface water layer (ENVO:00010504); material: water (ENVO:00002006), including particulate matter (ENVO:01000060) such as... | depth 5 m | reverse complement strand
AGCGGTGGCGACTGCATTGAGGCTGTCTTTATTCCTGAAAAAGACAGAGGAACATTATGCATCTCTTCCCAAGTTGGCTGCTCCTTAGATTGCAGTTTTTGCGCTACAGGGAAACAGGGGTTTAGTCGAGACCTTACTGCCGCTGAAGTAATTGGACAATTGTGGATTGCAGCAAAATTTTTTAATTCATTAGGACCAAAAGCAAATAGGGTTGTTAGTAATGTGGTTATGATGGGTATGGGGGAACCGCTTTTAAACTTTGACAATGTAGTTGATGCCATGGGATTGATGTTAAATGACAATGCATATGGCTTGTCTAAGAGACGCGTAACGTTAAGCACTTCTGGAGTGGTACCCATGATTGATAAGTTATCCGAGGTAAGTGACGTCTCCTTGGCTATTTCACTGCATGCGCCTAATGATGAGCTACGTAACCAGTTGGTGCCTATAAATAAGAAGTACCCTATCGCTAGCTTGTTAGCTTCTGCGCAACGTTATCTTGATAAAATGCCAGATGTTCGCCGTAAAATCACCATAGAATATACATTAATGGATCGAATTAATGATAGAGATGAGCATGCCCGAGATCTAGCCAAGCTGCTGAATAGTCTTCCCTGTAAGATTAATTTGATACCATTTAATCCTTTTGATCAGTCAGGCTATAAAAGAGTGACAAATACCGCTTTATACAGATTTAGAGACATACTTCAGGAGGCGGGACATATAGTTACTGTTAGAACCACACGGGGAGATGATATTTTTGCAGCTTGCGGTCAGCTAGCAGGGGCTGTAAATGATAGGACTAGACGAAGTGAGCGTTACATGCAGCAATATGAACAGCAGCCTGTTAAGTTTGTGACTAGCTGAAAAATGACAAGGTAATTTTAGAATGCATATGAAATCACCCATTAAGCGAAGAGTATCGCGTCAAATAATGGTAGGTACGGTGCCAGTTGGTGGGGATGCGCCAATCTCAATACAAAGCATGACCAATACGGAAACTACGGATGTTAACGCTACAGTTCAGCAAATAAAAAGCATTGTTAATGCTGGAGCTGATATTGTGCGTGTTTCTGTGCCCTCAATGGAAGCTGCTGAGGCTTTTGGGAAAATACGCCAGCAGGTCGAGGTCCCCCTGGTGGCTGACATTCACTTTGATTATCGTATAGCCCTCCGTGTTGCAGATCTGGGCGTTGATTGTTTGCGAATTAACCCAGGAAATATAGGTAGAGAAAAACGCGTGCAGGCTGTCGTGGACAAAGCTCGTGATTTAAATATACCGCTTCGCATTGGGGTGAATGCAGGGTCTCTGGAAAAAGACTTGCAAAAAAAATATGGAGAGCCAACATCCGATGCCTTAGTTGAGTCAGCAATGCGTCATGTAGAAATCCTAGATAGCATGAATTTCGATAATTTCAAGTTGAGCCTTAAGGCATCGGATATTTTTATGGCTGTTGATGCTTATCGAAAAATAGCAAAAATGATTGATAATCCGCTACATATCGGTATTACCGAAGCAGGCGGTTTGCGGGGCGGCACTGTAAAATCATCTATTGGATTGGGGTTGCTGCTCATGGATGGTATAGGAGATACAATTAGGGTGTCACTAGCTGCTGATCCCGTAGAAGAGGTTAAGGTGGGCTGGGATATGCTCAAAAGCTTAAAATTGCGCAGTAAAGGTATAAATTTTATTGCTTGCCCTAGTTGTTCTAGGCAAAATTTTGATGTAATTCATACCATGAATATACTTGAAAGCCGACTTGAGGATATAACGGTCCCCTTGGATGTTGCAATCATTGGATGCATTGTAAATGGCCCTGGAGAAGCAAAAGAGGTTGATATTGGACTAACTGGAGGCACTCCAAATAATCTAATATATATAGATGGCAAGCCTAGCCAAAAACTATCTCAAAATAATTTAGCCGAGGAGCTTGAGACGTTAATTCGAGCTAAGGCAGCGGAAAAATCCCATCAACTAGAAAGCTTGATAATGAAATCTTCATGAAAAAAATTCAATCAATCCGAGGTATGAATGATTTGTTGCCAAGCGATTCTTCCTGTTGGCAATATTTAGAGAGCTCAATATTCAAGTTATTGTCACAATATGGTTATAGAGAGATACGGTTTCCTATCCTGGAGTCAACGGATCTTTTTAAGAGAAGTATAGGTGCAGTTACCGATATTGTTGAGAAAGAAATGTATTCTTTTGATGATCGCAACGGCGACAGTCTTTCATTGCGTCCAGAAGGCACAGCCGGTTGTGTTCGGGCCTGCGAAGAGCATGGTCTCATCTTTAATCAAGTTCAACGCTTATGGTATCAAGGGCCGATGTTTCGTCATGAGCGACCACAAAAAGGGCGTTTACGACAATTTCAACAGATAGGAGTGGAAGTTTTTGGCCTTGACGGTCCTGATATAGATGCAGAACTTATTTTAATGATCTCGCAGTTATGGCAAATACTAGGTCTGACAGACGTAGTTACACTTCAATTGAACTCGTTGGGAACTACCCAGTCAAGGGATGCCTATCGTAAAGCGCTAGTTTCTTATCTGGAGGAAAAACAAGATCAGCTAGATGAAGATAGCAAACGTCGTTTGCATACAAATCCAATGCGCATACTTGATAGCAAGAACCAAAAAATACAATTATTATTGAATAAAGCGCCAGATTTACATGGCTTTTTGGATGATGCGTCCCTGCAGCATTTTAAAAAACTTTGCTTAAGTCTTGATGCGCTCGGCGTATCATATGTAGTCAACAAAAGATTAGTTAGGGGACTGGACTACTACGGCAAGACAGTTTTCGAATGGGTTACTAACCTATTAGGTTCGCAGGGCACAATTTGTGCAGGGGGTCGATATGATGGGCTGGTTGAGCAGTTAGGAGGTAAGAGTACCTCAGCAATAGGCCTAGCTATGGGGGTGGAGAGACTGGCTTTGCTTCTTGACGCAGCAGGCATGTTACCTGATAGTATCGCGCGACAGATAGATGCGTACCTTATCCCTGTTGGCGATGTAGGAACAAAAGCACTTGAGTTGGGGCAGATAATCAGAAGATCCTGTCCAGCCTTAAGGTTACAGAATCACTGTGGTGGCGGCAGTCTTAAAAATCAAATGAAAAAAGCTGACAAAAGTGGAGCCATAGTGGCTTTAATTGTTGGTGAAGATGAGGTGGCTGAAGGCAATTTAACTGTTAAATTTCTTCGTGAAGACAGGCCTCAGATGTCAGTTTCTATGGACGAATTGATTGAATTGCTAAATATTAAAATTAACTAATGGGGAATAAGCGTGGCAGAGCATCTTAGTGATGAAGAACAGCTGGAGAATTTAAAGAAATGGTGGCGAGAGTACGGAGTTATTGCCATTACTGTTGTTGCTCTTTCGATAGGGGGATATTTTGGCTCAGTTTTTTATAAAGAGAGACAGCAGACTCAAGCAGAAGAGGCATCAGTGTTATATCAGCAAATGATGGAAATCGCACTGGTTTCCCCCAATCAAACATTAGATGATACTCAGTATCAGTTAGTCGCAGGGTTGGCTTCCCAGCTGAAAAGTTCCTTTAGTAGTAGTCAATATGCACGCTATGCAGCGCTGCTTATGGCGAAAATTTTTGTTGAAAAAAATGATCTAGACGCAGCAGCCGGAGAACTGAAATGGGCATTAAATGACGCAGACGAAGGACTTGAGCTTGTCATAAAGCTTCGCCTAGCAAGAATTGAAGCTTCACGGGGAAATATAGATCTTGCATTGACTATGATAGGCGATATTGATGCCGGCACCATGGCTTCTGCTTACTCCGAAACCCAAGGTGATTTTCATCTAATGAAAGAAGATAAAGTTTCTGCGTATAATTTTTACTTGCAGTCTTTGAGTCAGTCTTTGGAGCATGACAGTTCTCATATTCAGGTGTTGAGATTAAAACTCAACCAGGTAACTCCTGCCGCATCTGATACAGATAAAAATCTCTCTGGAGAAGAGCATTGATGAAGATAGGATTACTCGCCACGATTATGATTATATTGTCGGGTTGTGGATTGTGGTCTACGGCGCAAGAGCAGTGGCAGGCTGTTGAGGCGCTAGTCCCTGGATACGATCACCCGGAAGAAGAGGCAGCAATACAGAAATCAAAGCCCACCAAATTGTTTAATGTAGATCAAAAAGTAAACCCCGTAAAATTATGGTCTTCGAGTGTAGTTGGCAACTATGATGCGGCTGGATTCGGGCTAAGACCTGTTTTCTCAGAAGGCAAAATCTATGTTGCTGATAAAAATGGTCGTGTGGTTTCTCTTGATGCCAGTTCCGGTAAAACAATATGGAAAGTAAACCTAGATCTTCCTTTAGGTGGAGGTGTTGGTATTGGTGGCGAGCAAATTTTTGTTGGCAGCGAGGATGGCGATGTTATTGCACTTAATGCTGAAAATGGGGCTGTAAACTGGCAAGTGAAAACATCTAGCGAAATCCTTTCTGCACCCTCAGGCAACGGAGATATTGTTGTTGCACAATCGCAAGATGGACGCATTTACGGTCTTGATGCTCAGAATGGTGAGATGCGGTGGCAACATGAAGTTGAGGTTCCAATATTAACACTTCGAGGAACAAGTGCCCCTGTAGTGAGGGGAAATATTGTTATTGCTGGCTTCTCTACAGGTAAACTCTATGCCTTTGCTGCTGCTACAGGGGACCCGATTTGGGAGCACCGCATTGGGATACCCAGGGGTCGCTCAGAGTTAGACAAAATGGTAGATATTGACGGAGATCCTTTGTTGGTTGGAGATATCGTTTATGCCGCAAGCCATCAAGGCAGGATTGCGGCTATTGACAAAACCGGAAGGGCCTTGTGGTATCAAGATACCAGTAGTGTTCTTGGTCCTGCTTATGGTGGAGGTCATATTTACATCGTTAAAACAAGCGACAAGATCGTTGCAATGGATCAAGCCAGCGGAGCTATTTCTTGGGTTAATACTTCTTTGAAGTATAGAGATCTTGGTCCTCCTTTGGTTGTTGATGGATATTTGTTAGTTGCAGATTCTGAAGGATATCTACATATCCTGTCTCAAGAAGAGGGGGACTTTTTGGGTCGAATTAGAGTGGATAGGCGCGGCGTAAGTGCCTCTATGATTGAAAATGAAGATATTCTTTATGTATTAGATAACGATGGTACTGTCAGTGCATATAAGCTGAAATAATATAATCGTTGTTTTTTTCGTGTAGAATGCCGCCACTGTTTCTAGTGGGCGGCATTTTTTATTGCTGACTATAGTAAATTAACATATTGAGCTAAATAAATGATTCCGGTATTTGCCTTGGTAGGCCGTCCAAATGTAGGGAAATCAACGTTATTCAATCGGCTGACAAAGACCCGAGACGCTCTGGTGGCTAACTACCCTGGCCTGACGCGTGACCGTAAGTACGGCGAAGGAGAAATGTTAGGAAGAAGATTTATGCTTATAGATACGGGCGGTATCACCGGAACGGAGGAGGGTATTGATGCTGCTATGGCGGAGCAATCCATGCAGGCTATAAAAGAAGCTGATGCCGTGCTTTTTATTGTGGACAGTAAAGCTGGCCTTACTCCTGTAGATTTACAGCTAGCTAAGTATTTGAGAGAGCAGGAACGTGTAGTTTATTTGGTTGCCAATAAAATAGATGGCGTTAATCCAGATATTGCTATTGCAGAATTTTTTGAGCTAGGCCTAAAGAATGTTTACCCTACGACAGCAACTCATGGGCGTGGCGTTAGGACGCTCATGGGCGATGTTTTGGAGCCGTTTCCTGAAATTGATTCAGTGGATAGCGCTAACAGCAAAGAACGCGGAATCAAAATTGCTATTGTAGGTAGACCTAATGTTGGAAAATCCACCCTTGTAAATAGAATTTTAGGCGAAGACCGAGTAGTGGTTTTTGATGAACCTGGCACGACTCGAGACAGTATTTATATTGAGTATGAGAGAGAAGATCGAAAGTATACTCTAATTGATACTGCTGGAATTCGGCGGCGTAAGAATATCTCTCTTACGGTAGAAAAATTCTCAATCGTCAAAACTCTACAATCCATAGATGATGCTAATGTTGTCGTGTTGCTTATTGATGCTCGTGAAGGACTAGTAGATCAAGATATGCATTTAATGGGTACAATAGTTGATTCAGGTCGAGCTTTAGTTTTGGCAGTCAATAAATGGGACGGTTTGGAGCCCTACGATAAAGAACGCATTAAGTCTGAGCTAGAGCGTCGGTTACATTTTGTAGGGTTCGCGGACTTGCATTTTATTTCCGCTCTTCATGGGACTGGCGTAGGAAATTTGTATCAATCGATAGAGAATGCTTATGCTTCGGCAACAGACAAGCTAAGCACCAATAGATTGACTTTGATTCTTCAAGATGCGGTGACTCATCATCAGCCACCGCTGATTAGGGGTCGACGCATTAAGTTGCGTTATGCTCATGCTGGCGGTAAAAATCCACCAATCATAGTGATTCACGGGAACCAAGTAGAGGACATTCCAAAACATTATAGTCGCTACCTAGAGAAAACTTTTTGTAAAGCGCTTGAATTACACGGGACCCCAATTAAAATTGAATATCGATCTGGTGAAAATCCCTACGAAGGCAAAAAGAATAAGTTGACAGCTAGGCAAGTGTCGAAAAAAAGACGATTAATGAGCTATGTTAAAAAGAAAAAATAAAGGTCGTCTTGTGCTGTTGTTACATTTTCTCCATAACTTCTATGCCAAGTAGATCAAGACCTTTTGCTAAAGCAAGTGACGTCACCTTAGATAAGACTAAACGACTATTTTTTGTTTGTGGTTGAATGTTCTCTTTAAGTATTGGACAGTGCTCATAAAAGACCATATATAAACTAGCTAGCTCATAAAGATAATTGCATAGAATATGAGGAAATCCTTGGTCGGCCACTTGATTTAAGATTTCACCAAAACAAAGAAGTTTGAGCGCTAGATCTTTTTCTTGCTTAGCGACTATATGGATACTTCCAGTGACATTGTTTGTTTTGATGCCAGCTTTCTGAAAGATACTGTAAATTCTGGTATAGGCATATTGAAGGTAGGGCGCGGTGTTCCCTTCAAAGCTAAGCATAGAGTCCCAGTCAAAAATGTAATCATTGGTTCTAGTCTTGCTTAGGTCTGCATACTTCACTGCCCCTATGCCTACTTTTCTGGCAATAACGCTTATTTCATTTCCAGGTAAATTTGGATTTTTTTCTGTTACTAGAGTCGTGGCCCTTTCAACGGCCTCTTTAAGGACATTGATTAGCTTAATTGTGCCCCCGCTACGGGTTTTAAATGGCCTCCCATCTTTCCCCATCATGGTCCCAAAGGCATGATGTTCGAGGGAAACATTCTCGGCAACAAAGCCAGCTTTTTTTGCTAAAACGAACACTTGTTTCATATGTAATGATTGACGTGCATCTATAAAGTATAAAACTCTATCGGCTTGCAAAACAGCGCTACGATAGCGTAGTGCTGCCAAATCAGTCGTGGCATATAGATAGCCACCACCTGATTTTTGAATAATGACAGGACTTGGGTTGCCGTTTTTATCAGCCAGCTCGTCTAAAAAAACTACCTGCGCACCTTGATCTTCGACCGCAAGATTTTTATGTTTTAGGTCATTCAGTATGCTATTAAGATCATCGTTATAAGAGCTTTCAGGTCTGATATCAGTAGGTTTTAGTGTTATATTTAGGTCGCAGTAAATAGCTTCGCTGTGATCTATTGATATATCAATAAATTGCTGCCAGAGCTTTCGACAGTTCTTATCGCCTGATTGTAGCTTTACGACATAACCTCTCGCTTTATCAGCAAAGCTTGGATCTTCGTCAAAATGTTTCTTTGACTGCTGGTAAAAAACTTCCAGATCACCTAAAGCTAGCTGAGCTTGCTCTCCCTCACTTAGCTGTTCTTCTAACTCCGCAATTAGCATACCAAACTGCGTACCCCAGTCGCCCATATGGTTTTGTCTAATAACGCTATGGCCTAGATAATCTAAAGTACGAGCCATAGCATCACCAATAATTGTGCTGCGAAGATGTCCAGCATGCATTTCTTTGGCAAGATTGGGCGAAGAATAATCTATAACTATTTTTTGAGGTGTTGGCTTATTAACACCTAAGGATTTATCAGAGCTAAGTGTTGTTATTTCTTGGCTTAAAAAATCTGCAGACAAATAAATATTTATAAAACCAGGCCCAGCAATCTCTAGTTTTTCGATAATTCCACTTAGATCAAGGTTATTTAAAATCTGCAATGCTAGTTCGCGAGGGTTGACCTTCATGATTTTAGCTGCAGCCATTGCCCCATTTGCTTGAAAGTCTCCAAACCCAGGCCTTGTGCTAACAGAAATACTAGGAGAGCATTTGCTAGGCAGTCCTGCCTTCAGCATTGCTGACTTAAAGTGTTGATTTAGTAGTGTTTTGATGTTCATAAATATTTAGTTGCTTAAGTTAATCTGTGATATTCAGCATTATGAATGATGATTGTAGTTTGCTGCCACTTAAAAGCCAGTTTTGATGCCAAGAAGCTACTATCGCTTCTTTTTAGAGGAGAGCTGATAAATTTTTTGAGTGCCCATAATTAATCTCTCCTAAGTTTACTGTTTGTAGCAATTGGGCTGGGAAAATTATATATAACGATATAGCTGGAAATTAAAAATGTAAAAATTGCTGTTGCTTGTATGAAGTGCGATGCCAGCTCTCCAATTACTGCAGCCTTGTAAGCTACATAGGCAATGAGAAGAGAAAATTCGCTGATTTGCCCTAGACGGAAACCTATATCCCAGGCGAGATCTTTTTTCTCACTTTGTTTTTCCAGTAGAAATCTAAAGACAACAGGTTTAACTATAAGCATTGCAACAGCAAGTACTGTTCCGGCTAGAGCAACCTCTGGCAGCAAACCAAGGTTAAAGCCGGCGCCCACGGAAAAGAAAAACATGATCAGAAAGAAATCACGAAGTGGCTTTAATGTTAAGGCAATATGCTGAGAAATAGGGCTAGAAGCAATGGTTATTCCGGCTATAAATGCGCCAATTTCTCTTGATAGTCCTAATACCTCCGCAATTTCTGATAGCCCCATGCACCAGCCAATAGACAAAAGAAAGATGTACTCACCCATTTGGTCAAATTTAGCAATAAGCTTCAATAAGACTAGCTTTACAAAACTCCATGCGAAGAGAATTAGTAATGGTAGTGTTAACAAGGTTAACCCAATTTGGGTTATGTCAATCTGTCCGCTTACACTGCTCAGCAGAACAAGCAAAACGAAAATAGCCAAAAAGTCCTGCATTAGCAACAATCCAATGATCATTTCGCCAACATGTCGATGATGCAAAACGGTAGTTGGCAGCAGTTTGATACAGATAAGAGTGCTAGAAAACATCATGGCTGCGCCAATAACAAGGCATTCATTAGGGCTGTAATGAAATAAATACGCAATAAAATAGCCTATCAGAGCAAATATGAATGAGCTGATGAATGTTACAACAGTAACTTTTTTTAGAGCTGACGCTAAAGCTTGAGGCTGAAGGTCTAGCCCAAGAAGAAACAAGAGAAAAATAATACCAATTTCTGAAATTTCGGATAGGAGGTTTATATCTGGGACCCAACCGAAACCAAATGGACCAATTAACGCTCCAAGCGCAATGTAGCCAACAAGAAGTGGCTGCCGGCCATAGATGGCGATGGTCGCAACTATCGCTGAGCCAGTAAAAATAAAAAAGAACGACTGAAATACAGCTTCGTTCATGTCGGTATCCTTTGCAACGCAATCACATATGAAAGTTCTTTGGTGTGTTAATTATTTTTCGAGGAATTTAGAAGAAACAGTGGTTCAGGGGGCACAATCGCACCTTGGTAACTTTTGTCAAAATCATTAAGTGACGATAGGGCTGATTCCAAATCAGTACCTTCTTTAAGGTCAAAGGATGTAAATCCGCACCGTTTAAGATAAAAAAGTTGGTCTTGGATGGGGTTTCCAATGGCCCGCAATTGGCCATTAAAGTTGTATCGCTCTTTTAATAGTCTACCTATAGAAAATCCTCTGCCATCAGTAAAGACTGGAAAATTAACTGCAATTAATGGAAAGAGGTTGGCTTCATGGCCAACTAGCTCGACCGCTTCGTCGCTGTCAATCCATAGCCCAGCAATCATAAGATTGAAGTTTTTTCTGTTATCTAGCCAATATTGCATTGGCAGCAAGAGCTTCCCTAGTGGTAATTGACCGTTAAAATCTTTCTCTATGATAATCCAAGAGTCATCGACTACCTGCGCATCTTTAATAATTTTAGGCATGTTTAGGCCCTTGTTTTTCATGCGTGTCTGATATTTTTTTGTCTTTAGAGTAGACGCTTTCTTTAAATGGAGTGGCTCCTATGCGACGATAGGTATCAAGAAATAATTCATCACCTTTGCGTTGTTCAATGTAAATGGTAAGAATTTTTTCTATAACTTCAGGGACCTCGCTTTCGCTAAATGATGGTCCAAGAACGCCACCCAGAGACGTGTCAGTGCCAGCATTTCCGCCGAGCTGAATTTGATAAAATTCGGCACCTTTTTTATCCACTCCAAGTATCCCAATATTTCCCACATGATGGTGCCCGCAAGCATTCATGCAACCTGAGATATTCAAAGAAAGATCACCTAAGTCATAAATATAATCAATGTCATCAAATTTTCGCTGGATTGCCTCTGCTATAGGTATTGATTTTGCATTTGCTAGGGAACAAAAATCACCACCAGGACAACAGATTATGTCTGTTAAGGTGCCAATATTTGGGGTAGCAAAACCACTGATTTTTGCTTTCTCCCATAACTTGAATAGGTCAGACTTTTTGACATCAGCTAAAACCAGATTCTGGTTATGTGTTGCTCTGATTTCGCCAAATGAGTAAACGTCAGCTAAATCTGCAATGGCTTCCAGCTGTGAGTCAGTTACATCTCCAGGTGCAACCCCAGTAGGTTTTAGTGATAGTGTTACTGAGGTGTATCCTGGAATTTTATGGCCCCTGGTATTTCGTTGTAGCCATTTACCAAAAGCGATGTTATTTTCTGCCAATATAGCTAATTCTTTATCTGAGGTCTTGTTGTTAAATGACTCATAGGGTTGTTGGGTAAAAAATCCCTTTACTCTATCGATCTCCTCCTGAGTTAATCTGCCAAGAGTATCTTTGGTGTATTCCCACTCATCTTCCACTTCTTGCGCAAAGACCTCAGCTGTCCAGGCTCTTACTAGAATTTTAATTCTAGCTTTGTATCTGTTGTCTCTGTTTCCGTGGCGGTTGTAGACTCTTAATATTGCATCAAGATAAGTAAGCAAGTCTTTTTGGGGTAAGAACTCGCGAATCACTGAACCAATAACAGGCGTGCGACCTAAGCCGCCCCCTACAAGTATCTGAAAGCCGAGCTCATCGGCACTATTTTTAACAATTTGAATGCCAATGTCATGCACTTGTATAGCGGCGCGATCGCCCTCAGTGCCGCAGACGGCAATTTTAAATTTACGCGGAAGAAATGCAAATTCTGGGTGAAAGGTAGACCACTGTCTGATTATTTCACACCATGGACGAGGGTCTTCTAGCTCATCTTGCGATACACCAGCAAATTGATCAGAGGTTGTATTTCGTATGCAATTACCGCTTGTCTGCACTGCATGCATTTGAACTTCAGCAAGCTCCCCTAGTATTTTTGGCACATCTTCAAGCTGAGGCCAGTTTAATTGGATATTTTGGCGAGTAGTAATATGACAATAACCCTTGTCGTATGCTCGAGTAATGTGAGCTAGTTTTCGCACCTGAGTTGAACTAAGGAGGCCATAGGGCACCGCAATACGTAACATTGGCGCTAGACGCTGAATATATAATCCATTTTGCAGGCGCAATGGAAGAAATTCTTCATTTGTAAGTTTTCCGGCCAAATAACGGTCAGTTTGACCTTGAAATTGGGCGACACGTTGCTCGATAATTTTTTGATCTTGTTCGTTGTATATATACATAAAATAGTTAACAGAGGTAGTGGCGGAAGTTTAAGAGTGCCTTATTATCCATTATTGACGAATAGAATAATAGAATAATAGAATAATAGAATTGTGTGAATTTTAAAGAGAATAATCAGATTTTTTAGCGCTATTTAAATTTAGTTTTACTGAAATCATTATGGAGGCTTAAGGGAGACGACAACACAAAACGATGCTGATACAATTACTGATTAATAGAGCATTGAATGTAAAGTTTAAGCAGATACGAGGTCGATAATATGCCAGAAGAAGTTGTTACTAATCAAATTGATAAAAAAGATGATAGCGTAGTCGACGCTGTGGCAACGGTTGCTGTAATACTTATTGTTATAGTCGGATTTGTTTTTTGGTTGAGCAACCAATAAAAATAGTTATTGCAGTGTATGGTTAATATACAAAACGGCACTTTTTGCCGTTTTTTAGCTTTTCTGGGCACCTATTTTCTGCATTGATAAATTCAGGTTGTTATGCGCCCGAACTACTTAACACCCATTTAACAACAGACGTAACGCAAAAAATAAAAATCACAGTAAATATAAGTCCTGATACGATAAAACTGTATATATTCCCGTACTTAAAATCCCTAATTCTATTTTTATTGCTTTGCACTCCAATGAATGCAGCTAAAGTGCTGGCTACAATTGCCCAGAAGTTTGGTTTTTTATCAATTTGATCGATAGTGAGATCTTTTTTTAACATCACCTCTCCTACATGTCCTGTAAATTTGGCCTTAACCATTTTTGCATGGCTTCTAATGATGTTCCTTTTCGTGCTGCCAGACTCTCTAGTTGATCCTGATTTATTTTTCCGACGTTAAAATACTTTGATTCAGGATGAGAGAAATACCAGCCGCTAACTGATGCCGCTGGGCTCATGGCAAAATTTTCAGTAAGCTTTATTCCTGCATTATGAGTCACATCTAGCAGCTTAAATAGTTGTTCTTTTTCTGTATGGTCAGGGCAGGATGGATACCCAGGTGCTGGCCTGATACCCTGGTACTTTTCTTTAATTAACGATTCATTGTCTAGATTTTCATCTGCAGCGTATCCCCAGAATTCCTTCCTGACCCTCATATGTAAATGCTCAGCAAAAGCTTCGGCAAGACGATCAGCTAAAGCTTTGACCATGATGCTGTTATAATCGTCACCTTTTGCCTCATACTCGGCGGCCAACTCCTCAACACCCGCACCAGTTGTGACTGCAAATGCTCCAATATAGTCATTTTTGCTAGAATGTTTTGGTGCTACAAAATCTCCTAGAGAGAGCATTGCTGCAGAGCTGCTATTTTTTGATGTTTGTTGCCTAATATTATGTATTTTGATTACTACCTTAGAGCGAGACTCATCTGAATAAACTTCAATATCGTCTTGGTTGATTGTATTGGCAGGCCATAATCCAAATACTGCAGTAGCCTTTATCTGTCTCTTTTTAATGAGCTCTTTTAGCATCACTTGCGCGTCATTAAATAACTCAGTAGCGACTTTTCCTACCACTATGTCACCCAGTATCATGGGATACTTTCCTGCAAGATCCCATGTGATAAAAAAGGGAGTCCAGTCAATAGAATCTAGCAGTAATTCAAGTGGATAGTTGTCTAAAATCTGAATTCCTAGAGTATGAGGTATCGGCGGGGTGTATTGTTGCCAATCTATTACAAGACCAGCCTCTTTAGCTTCGATGTAAGTCAGAGCGGTATTTCTTGGTTTGCGATTCAGCATTCTGGCGCGAACTTGCACATAATCTTTTTGGATTTGAGCAACATAGCTGTCTCGTTCCTCTTTATTGAGAAGCTTGCTGGCCACTCCGACAGCCCTAGAGGCATCAGGAACGTAAATTACTTGATTACGATGATAGTTTGGATCAATTTTAACGGCTGTGTGCGCTTTTGATGTTGTTGCTCCACCGATAAGAAGCGGAAAATTTAAGTTTTGGCGTTCAAGTTCGCTGGCTATATGAACCATTTCGTCTAGAGAGGGCGTGATAAGACCTGATAGACCAATAATGTCTACATTCTCTTGTATGGCCGCCTCTATAATTTTTTCAGCTGAAACCATAACGCCCAGATCAATCACCTCATAGTTATTGCAACCAAGGACTACCCCAACGATATTTTTACCAATATCGTGTACATCACCCTTTACTGTGGCCATCAATATTTTTCCATTATTTTTTGCCTTCCCTCCTTTTTCGCTTTCAATAAAGGGCTGAAGGTAGGCAACCGATTGTTTCATTACTCGAGCGGATTTGACGACTTGCGGAAGAAACATTTTTCCTTCTCCAAATAGATCCCCCACTACATTCATTCCATCCATTAGGGGGCCTTCAATCACGTGGAGGGGTCGCTCTGACTTAAGGCGACACTCTTCAGTATCTTCGATAATATAAGTGGTTATCCCTTTGACCAAGGCATGCTCTAGGCGTTTTTCAATTGGCCATGAACGCCACTCTATATCTGAGTTATTTTCTTTATTAGGCCCATCGACATGATAATTTTGAGCTATAGCAACAAGATTTTCTGTGCTTTCAGGGGAAAGATTTAGAATGACTTCGTTTACTTTTTTGCAGAGTTTTTCGGGAATCTCGCTATAGACTGTTAGCTGCCCCGCATTCACAATACCCATGCTTAAACCAGCACGAATGGCATAGAGGAGAAATACCGAATGAATGGCCTCTCTTACTGGATTGTTTCCACGGAATGAGAATGAAACATTGCTGATCCCTCCAGAAATGAGAGCGAGAGGCAGGTTCTGTTTAATCCATCTAGTGCTCTCAATGAAGTCGACTGCATAGTTGTTATGTTCCTCTATGCCTGTTGCGACTGCGAATACATTTGGGTCGAAGATTATATCTTCGGCATTAAATCCAACTTCGTTGACTAAGATGTTATAGCTGCGTTGACATATTTCTTTCCTGCGTTCTAGGTTGTCAGCCTGACCTTTAGTGTCAAAAGCCATAACTACAACAGCTGCTCCATATTTTTTACATAACTTGGCTTGCTTTATAAACGGCTCTTCGCCTTCTTTTAGGCTAATGGAATTTACAATACATTTTCCTTGAACCCACTTTAGACCTGCCTCGATGACATCCCACTTGGAAGAATCGATCATCAAGGGAACTCTTGATATATCTGGCTCAGTAGCAATCAGCTTAAGAAAGGTAGTTATAGCATGATGCGCATCGAGCATGCCTTCATCCATATTAATATCGATGATTTGAGCGCCATCTTCTACTTGTTGGCGCGCTACAGCTAAAGCTTCCTCATACTCTCCGTCTAATATTAATTTTTTGAAACGAGCAGAGCCTGTAACATTGCAGCGTTCGCCTACGTTTACAAACAAAGAGTCTTCGGAAATAGTATAAGCTTCCAGTCCAGATAGCCGACAGGCGGGCTTTATTGTGGGTATCAGACGAGACTTAAATTGTTTGACGCTATCGGCGATATCCTTGATATGTTCTGGTGTTGTTCCGCAACAACCACCAATAATGTTCACTAATCCAGTTTCAGCAAATTCAGCAACAATTGCTGTCATTTCCTGCGGGGTTTCATCGTATTCGCCAAATTCATTTGGCAAGCCAGCATTAGGGTGTGCACTAACAAGGGTACCGCAACATCGAGATAGTTCTTCTATATGAGGCCTAAGCTCTTTTGCTCCCAGTGCACAGTTAAAGCCAATAGAAAAAGGTTTTGCGTGAGCAACTGAATTCCAAAAAGCCTCAGGTGTTTGCCCTGAAAGCGTTCTTCCGCTAGCGTCTGTAATAGTTCCTGATAACATGATTGGTAACTCAAAACCCAGCTTTTCAAAGACTAGTTTTACTGCAAAAATTGCTGCTTTTGCATTCAGGGTATCAAAGATTGTTTCTATTAATATAATATCGCTGCCGCCAGCAATAAGCCCTTCAGTTGCTTCGATGTACGTTTCTACTAACTCATCAAAACTAGTATTGCGTGCAGCAGGATCATTCACATCAGGAGATATGGATAATGTTCGACTGGTTGGACCCAAGACTCCAGCAACCCATCTGGGTTTTTCTGGTGTAGTAATTTGGTCGCAGGCTGCTCTTGCAAGTTCGGCACCAGTTTTGTTTAGCTCATACACCAATGACTCCATACTGTAGTCAGCAAGAGAGACTGAAGTAGAATTAAATGTATTGGTTTCAATAATATCGGCACCGGCTTTTAGGTAGGCCAAATGTATGCTCTGAATGATATTGGGTTGAGTTAACGACAGAAGGTCATTATTACCCGCCACTGCTTTATCAAAAGATTTAAAGCGCTCACCTCTGTAGTCTGATTCATTAAGCTTATGCCTTTGAATCATCGTGCCCATAGCACCATCAAGAATTAAGATTCGATGGAGTGATTCTTGATGTAATTTTTTTATACGAATATCACGATTATTCAATTTTTGGTCCATAATTTTTTTATGCTACTTGTGTGCTAGCGGAGACATTAGGGTTGCGAGAGAATTCTAAAAGTTTCTTTGCTGCAATTATTGATTAATAGATGAAAATTTTATCATTTTATTCAATCTATATCAAAATATTTTGATATAGATTTTGTTGGGTTGTATCTTTTGATCTATGGAGATTAAATATCTATATAAAATCTTACGCATCAAAAAATGAGAGTATAGTTTAACAGGAATAGACTTTGGCTATTTTAAATTTTGAAATCAAGCTATATTTTTGTGAGTTGGTCTTGTATATACACGAAATAACGCTTCAATAACGCTTCGTAGTAGCTGAGTTGATTGTCGATGCAAAGTAACAATGTTAAAGTAAGGTGGCTAGCTTGACTAGATAAAATTTTTAGGCAAAAAAATAAGCTTAGGCAGGAAAATGTTAAATATCACCATCACAGAATCCGCACAGAAATATCTTGCCGAGTTACTTGTTAAACAAGATACAAGTGGTATTGGAATTCGTATGTTTGTTTCTGATCCGGGAACACCTAAAGCTGAAACTTGTATTGCTTACTGTCGTCCTGGTGAAGAGAAAGAGGATGACACTATCATGGAATTTACTGGCTTTAAGGCTTATTTCGGACAGGCAAGTCTGCGATTTTTAGAGGAGGCTAAAGTAGATTACTCTGATGATAAATTTGGTGGCCAGCTAACAATAAGAGCCCCAAACTCTCGGATGCCTAACATCGATGATGATAGCCCGATCGAAGATAAAATTAATTACGTTTTGTATAATGATGTTAATCCTGGTCTGGCTGCCCATGGTGGCAATATTAGCTTAGAGGAGGTAGTTGATAATATTGCTATTCTTAAGTTTGGTGGTGGTTGTCAGGGCTGCGGATCGGCCGATGTCACTTTAAAAGAAGGCGTAGAAAAAACCATGATGGATAAGATTCCTGAGCTTAAAGGCATCAGGGATGTGACAGACCATACGGACAGAAGTAAAGCATACATGTAGCCTTAAATGGTTGCCTCACGATAAAAAATAGTTAGCTGATCTTTCTGCCCCTCAGTACATCTTTTAATTTATCACGCATTGTTCGTATTGTGATTTCAGTGGTTGTCCAGTCAATACAGGCATCAGTTATGGATATACCATATTTAAGATCCTTGATATCAGCTGGTAGGCTTTGGTTTCCAGCATTAATATTGCTTTCAATCATAACGCCTATAATTGATTTATTTCCTTCTAGAATTTGATTGGTGACATTTTCCACCACTAAGGGTTGCAATTCATGATTTTTATTTGAATTAGCGTGACTACAGTCGACCATAATATTTGCTGATATTTTCGAAGATCGCAGTTGTTGCTCAGCAAGAGCAACACTGACTGAGTCATAATTAGGCTTTCCATCACCACCGCGAAGTACTACGTGAGAGTATGGGTTTCCTGCTGTTGTTATAACAGATACATTGCCTTCAGAATTGATGCCTAAAAAGCGATGCGGGC